>Ga0100402_1004090_pt1 | contig 15566 bp, 20 predicted proteins | sample CryGeyme20150102_FD_80419 | JGI IMG/M metagenome (GOLD analysis project Ga0100402, IMG submission 80419) | Groundwater microbial communities from Crystal Geyser aquifers in Utah, USA - Crystal Geyser metaG 2015-0102 | ecosystem: Environmental > Aquatic > Deep subsurface > Groundwater | place...
TATCTTGGGCATTTTCCAACTCCCTCAATCATTTTTGTCAGTCCACCTGCATAATTTGCCAATTTGAGGACCAATTCCCAATTTTTCCCACTAATCATTGAAGGTTTCTTCAACTTGGCATGCTCTGGTGTCAATTTTGGCGTGTTTTTTGTTATGACATCTCTGAGGATATCAGAACGAGTCTAGTTAGTGAAATCATAGATGACACAAAATAAGAAAGAGAAATGGTGCTAATTGTGCAAATTGGACAATGCCCATCTAATGAGGTAGTGGATGTTGTCTCCTTAACGACAACATGAATCAAGGATGACATCCAGGTCGATAGCTTTATAGTGTTTCATGTGCCTGTATATTGTTATGACCTTGGTGGCCTCCTCATTTATTTATTCTGTTAGTTTCTCAATCTGCCTAATTTTCTCTTCAGCTTGTTCCTTCAATTTGACAGTTTCCTCTTCCAACTTTCTCAGTTCTTAGCCCTGTTCTCTGAAATTATCATCCTATATGATTCGCATTTGTTTCTAGCTGATTTCACTGTATAGAGACTCTTTCAATTTTCTGACTTTCATTAAGTTACGATTGATCTTGAGTTATAACTATTTTTTGACCTAGAAATATTATGGACGTTTGAATGCTGCCAGTCTAAGGAAAATAGCATCTTTTTCGTCAATGGCACTTTAAGACCAATCGACAACTAGCACCTTCTCTTTGTCACCCTTCCACTCTCCAGTCACGTGATATATCTTACCAGCTTATAGTTCAATTTTCTCCTCTGAATTGTCAACAATTTTCTCCATGGCTTCCTCACTACTGTTTTCTTCCATAAAATTCATGAACTTTCTCTTAGGATCAAACACCACTTTAGGCAGCGAACATCCTTCCAACATGAAGTAGTTCAAATTTTGAAGAGAATCGATTTGTCTGTCAGAAATGTCAGCCATGAATGAGTTCGAAAACGATACATTGTTATTTTTGAGGATCTGTCGAGCGAGGTCGAGCAACTTCTGTTTGGTTGCTATGGGGCGCATAGGTAGAAATGCTGCTGTAAAGGAGGCTAGAATGCAGTTTCCTCTTAGATTTTATTGCAATTTTAAAGTTTTCTCAAGAACGAGCTTAGCCTCTATTGCTTAATTTTTCAACATGGGAATGATCTTAGTTGCATTATCCAGTCTTTTTGAAATAGAGTTGAACTATACTTATCGATCAGCCTTAAACTATAACTCTGTTTCGACAATCGATAACTTTTCTTCAATGATTTTTTTGATATATTCCACCTGTCCCTTCAGCTCAGTGTTTTTCCTCACAGATTCATCAAGTGATGCCTGGGCCTATACATACTTGGCCTCCTCACCTCTTTGCTTTTCGCAGGTCTGCCAATACTCGATGATGCTCTTGATCCATTCAATGATGATCTTAGCCAGCTCAGATTCACTCTCCAAGATGTCTTTCGTATAAGACTAAAGCTCTTTTTTGAATTTTAGTTAGAGTTAGTGATTGCGGTTTTCAAGGATGGTGTTAGCTTTCATACGCATGAGCAAGTTGGGATCTGCTAGCAATCTGTTAATTGTTTTTTAGTCGTGAGTTTATTATTTGAGCAGAATGCACAAACATTCAACTCCAAAATAAACCACTCTATTTGCTTTGTATATCTTCTTCAATTATCCTAATTCCTCTCTTCTGAAACCTGACACGATTTTTTATATTTTTGCCATGACCTTTCCGATCAATTATAGCCTTTTCTCGATTTGATACTTCAATATTTTCAGCTATACTTCCTCTCTTGCACTTTTTTCTTCTTCATCCTTGATTTGCTCTAAAAAGATGACCAGACACATGTTGGCAACTTCATTCGCCACAATGTTCTCACCCGATTTGATGATGGCCTCCTCTATTTCTTTTTTTAACTCCTCAACTCTCTTCTACCAAGCGGTGACCAGCTCGAATGATTCATTGAATTTGAAATGAATATCTTTGTGTAATTTGTACTTTAGCTACATTGAGGTGGACATTTTGGTCTTGATTTATTGGAAAATGTTGAGGTATTTTTAGAATGTTTTGAGAGGGATAGTGGAAAGTTTATGTTTTGAGAGGTGGGCATTTGCTTTCGTGAATAGAGCTGCATGAATATCTGGTTGTGGGTCGTCAATCGAATACATATTCAGGATAGATTCAGCAGGCCATTAGTCAACTAAGCAAACTGGCATCCCCAACACTTCCCTTCTTCTGTTACTAAAACCTACATAACTCTCCCTTTCATCACACAAAAATAAAAAACTAATGTATTATTTGCATCTCTCCATCAATCTCCCTTCTTTTTGCCCTTAGCCTGCTATACTGGAGTAATACAGTTCGCGTTAGTCACTGTTTATGAATTTTTATAGATCCTTATCAAGTGAACAACCATTGAATTATTCATAGCAAGGAGAAGAACCATTTTATATTTGTTCTATGTAAATGATTTTGTTATGTTTTAGTGCTGATAAGATGGCCTCAGAGAAGTTTGTGCAAAAGTGGACGCCTGTTATTTTGGAAACCAGTTGAACCAGAAATCTTTTTCCTGTACCTCTTCTACCCAACAGCACCACACTGTCATCAATGCATTTGATCTGGTTGATCAAATATACAACAGTCTCCAGCAAACGGTCAAAAATGACCATGTTGGGTACCTGCCTTTCTATCATTTCTTTCAGCTAGGACATGCTTTTAGGTCGATATTGACCTTCTATATTGACCATGAAATTATCAATTTTCTCTACCCCAAAAATCACCTTCATGACATTTTCCTCAACTGACCTGATTTGATAGCGTAGTTTATCGTTGTGACTTTTCTAGTGGATTTTAAGGTGATAGTGAGTTCTGAAAAATTATCTGTATTGATCCTAAGAACAATGGGCTTGTCTTTTGGGTAAAGACAACAAATTTTTAAGCAGAGAGAGCATCAAAGTAGCTGACTTATTGGCACCGATGATGTTTGTAAGGTCATCGAATGTGATCAGACAAGTTTTGATTACCTTAGTTGTAATGAGATCAATGACATCACGATTCATGTTGAAAGAAGATATCTGATGGTTGAGATTTTACTAGAATATTCGAGAGACTGACTCTTTGTCTAAAGGTGGCAAGACTAATCTAGACACATGTGACCAGTATTTCCCTTGACTGGGCATGGGTCTGGATAATGATAAAACTTCTGTCTTTTATAATTTGTATTCTTTGAATGTTTTGTCCCGAATCGACTGTTGCTCAATCAGTTTTCTGTTGTATTCGAGATGAGCAGGCATGGCAAGATCCAGATCATCTACAACCACTCTCAATTCCTTTCCTTAGAGATCTACCAGCCAATCACTACCTTCTTTTCTGACGTAAGTCAGCCTCTTCTTAATAGCTTCGCTCCATTCATTAACGGTTTTTTTGGCATCTATTTGCATCTTTTTCTCAAGCAGGGCTATTAGACAAGATTTACCTGATTGTAGCTCTCCTATGATGTGCACTCCTAGACCAGCTTGAAGCAGTTGGTTCATGGTCAAAATGAGGATGGTTGTTTGACGAGTGGGGACTAACAGGTACCTTCTGGTTTGGTCCATAATTGAGAAGTAGTTTGCGTTGATAGGGATTAAGTCGTAGTTGACTGTTAACATCACATCATAGCAGGAACCACCATAATTTCTGGTCCAACTATTTCCGTTTCCTAGCATGGCCTCAAACCACACTATCAATCTTTACATTTGTTTAATGGGAAGAATTTGATCAACCGAGCTGATAAATTTCAACAACTGCAGAAAGACATCTTCAGCCAGCCCTTAAAATTCCTTTCCGTACATCTACTTCATAACTTCAACAAAAGCTTCATAATTTTAGCTGTTTTCCTTGATTGTATGCTTAACTTTATCCCATCTTGATACAACAGAACAGCCCATGTAAACAATCTGGCATTTTCCCACAAAAGATGGAGAGCACTATTAAATGCTTCTCAGCTCCATTACAGCCTGACTCTCCAACACTGCTCTTTTGCCTTAGATAAACAAGTGTCCTGCAGTCATGAGATCAGACCACTAGATAATCATATCGTTGGCATCGTAGATTATGATATCAGATGAAGAGGTTTCATGTAGGAAGTCAATGGCTTAAGGAGTGAAAAGGAGCTCCCGGGATTGAGGATAGAGCCAGATAGGATGAAGAGAAAGGTTTGAGGCTGCCTGGAGAATGGCTGTACTTTTGCAGGATCTTTCTCCAAGGACTATCACACCTTTTGCACCATCTCGAAGGATAGAGGTTAAAGTATTGACCTTTTGCTAGAATTGCTCATCAATCAACTCTTTCTTCAGGTCAACCTAAAAATGGGCAGAAAGTGCAATACTTAGACATTAGCTCTTAGTTTCCTCTTCTTTCAAAATCATCAACTATCTCAGAGCTTCAGCAATCAATCGCCTTTCAATTTCATCATCACTATGCTCCAATTCCAATCTTTTGTTGCCAGCTTTGACAATACTCTTATTAATGATACTTAGCTCACTGCCAAAAGCCCGATGTCTGAATGCTTTTACCACCTTTAAAAACCTTACTATTCTCCTTGTCAATTCTCGATAATTTTTGAACCTGTAAACATGCAGCATCCACTAGCAAATCCGCTACCTTTCTGGCTCAATTACTGAAAAATTCAAGAAGTTGTAGGGCGATATCTGCTAGACTTGATTTCCGTGGTAAATAAGTGTGAAAAGTGAGTAGTTACGCTGCTCAATCGGATTACTTTTATAGAGAGTAGCTAGCAGTTAGGCACAAACAGTATAGTCTAGATTATCGAATTCGTAGAAAGAAACCCAAGCTGAAGCTGCCATCACTCCTTGGACAATTTTCATCAAAAAAGAAGCTGACAATTTGCTGCTGCATATGACTTCTCTCGAGTAGCTACCAAGCATAGCACTGGCTTCCTATGCTATTTGTCTCTTGCCTTACCCCTCCTGTCCACCAACGACCAACACATTGCTCCACTGCATCGCCCGATAACTTTCATACATATACCTGATTGACGCGTTGGTGGGCACTGTCAAATGAGTAGGTGGCCTGTATTCGCAAAAATACTGCAATTTTCCATCGAAGTGGCACATAAAAAATTCCTCTTCATAAATGTATAATCTTAGCTGTTGTTTCCATTTGAAGTCTTGGTTGGTAATTTGTTCTCGAATGAGTTCCATACCAATTTATCGAAGGTGCATGAGTTGGACGGCTCGAATAGCAGCATGGGTCCAACTATGCCTTGGTGAATCACGCAAATAGGAGAGAATGGCTTATTACTCCTTGCGGATCAGCAATTTATAGTCATCGTAAGTACTGGTCGATAGATATTTTTAGCTCATCTCGGTCCACATCAAGCGATCACACATCAACACAACTTGACTGATGGCTTATTGAATCAGTTGGTCAGGTTTCATTCCGATTTTCATTTTTGGATATATTTTTTTCACCATAGATTTTAGAGATTGTTTCATGTTGTCTTCGATGGCTTTGAAGATCTCATCAGGTTAACCTTTCAATACTACCATTCTGGTCTTGAAGGTCTCGTGCCGGCTCTAGAATGCTGCCATTACTTAACCGTCAAGTTTGAGTTTTTAGCTGAAAAAACAGCAAGGGATGAACTTTGAAACGCTGCGAGCATCTTTGACTGTTTACAACATTTGCACGAGCTACTGATCGCTCATGAAACAAAATCGACCATAAGTGATTCTTTTCGTATCCAAAAAATTGCCAAAAGTTTTGCTGACCACAGATAGATATTTCTCAGCTTCTTCCAACATTCCCATAAATCTTCTCTCCTTATGGTCTTCACACAATCGTCTCAATGAAAGCATTTCCGATATGAGCCGGATGAACTTACGTAGGAGAACGTCAGCATTGTTGAAGTCAAAATATACATTGCTCTGGTGCTTTACAGCTTGATAGTTAGTCATGATTGGGAGTATGATTCTCCATTACTTCTAAACACGAGCCCACAGCCAGAGGAGTTAACGCAGATATGCACAAATTTTGCCATTGATCTGAGCTCGATCATGTGCCAAGCCAGCTACATGCGGAGATAATTCGATATTTTTGAGCATGACCACAAAATACCCCAATTTCTCATGAAGTTCTTCATTGTCGTCCAAATGCAGTAAAGGCTGTTAATTCTGTGCAATGTCCTCAGAAATCAAAGCGATTTTTGTTTTGCGCCAATACTCCTCGATTTCTGTGAGTTGGCTCTTGACGATGTTTTCCTGGGTTGAAAGGAAGACCACCTCGCTGATTTAAGATTATAGCTAGGGGATGTTCGTCTCTTTGGATATTTTTTGAGGAGAAATTGTATTTTTGGAGGTCGAGTGAAAAATGAGCTCGGGTTTGATAGATGAGCCTGGTAGCACTTTAACCTTTTTCTTTAATTTATCAATATGTTCTGAGGTGAGGGTAGGTGTTGAGATCAGTTCACTGAGTTTGATTACTTTTAGAAGTTGCGTCGTGCTTTGCTTAAACTAAGCCAGAAGCTAAAAGCATTCCAAGTGACTGTAGTATCGATCGTTGCTGGCTAAAAAATTATACAAAGGTTGCAAATCGAGTTATGATATTTTGCCATATCCTTCGGTCTAGCTGAATTTTAGAATTTTCAGGTAATGCTCTCTGGCGTTCCAAACCTCCTCAAGGCATAGAACGGTTCCTTCCATCCGATCATACTACTACAACTAGCGATGACCCAAGGCTAAACTTCTCTGATAGTTGAATAATTCCTCTTTCTTAACTCTCAATTTCTCATAATTTTTCATGAACTCTTGTAGCTTGCTCTTGGAGATGGCGATTTCGGAGGTGTGATTGTTGACCACAGTATTCTCCTTGATTTCGTTTAGCAAATTTTCAGCTTTTTATTCGATCACGGGTATAATCTCTTCAGTAATTGCCTAAAACTTCTTCCTCTCTCTCTATTCATTCTCTTCAACTTCCTCCATCCTCTTCAGTAACTCTTTCAGCAACACACCTACATCAGCTATGCTCAGCTTCGCGGGTTACCCTATTCTGATTCCATATGTATAGACCAGCTGCTCGTATTCGAGAATTTGCTCCATTTATGATTAGAGCTAGGGCATAAGAAGCTTATCGGCTTGAAAGTTTCGAGAGAAAGTGAGGTATTGGGCAATTGTCTCTGGATTTTCTTTGAATTTTATCGATAATCCGCGGATCCTGTCTTACAGAGCTTGACAGCGTCTGATGATCTAGCTGGGGACAGCTGCAGTGATAATCTTAAATTTTTCTTAAGCCAAGGTTCTGACTTGCTCTCTGACTACTCTCATCTTCACCAGCACAAGTGCAAACTCTATCGATTATTCAAAGGCAACAACTTAATCATACTCTGTCCTATAGGTTTTTAAATACTCGCTCAAGGCCTGGTTAGACAGATATGGCTCAATTTATCCTGTCAAGACATTTTTGTTGTATATACGAAGAAGGCTTTCTTCAGCCTTTGTTTGAAGATTTCTTATTTTATCGAGCAGCAGATTTAGGGCAATTTGAAACTATTGTTAAAGATTGATGAATTATGGCTGTTTGAGAATGTAATATTTGAGGTCGTATCTACTGGGTCTGTTGTTCTCATTTTCCTCCAATTCCAAATTATAGCACATGAATTCTTATCTTTTTTCAATCATCAAGTTATGCTCTTTGAACATTTCCACTAAAAATTACTCCCTAACATCTACAACAGCCTCAGCAATTTCCTCCCTAGTTGGTGTTAATTTCAATATAGCCTCTCCAGGTTCTCCTTCTATCTTCATAACCATCTAGATCCAATTGACCAACCTTATCGTATCTTTATCTTCCGCCGCTTTCTTCAAATTTGCCAAATCAGATATGCTATTCGCGTAGCATTTTCTGACTAGATCTAATTTGACGTTGAATCGGAGCAGGTCACTGTATTTTATCATACGGTAAATCATATACTAAAATTATTTTAATTTTGCCATTTGGGTATACTTCATGCTGCGACGCTTGTTGTCGAAAGGGAGATAAGCATCATCTTGTTTCTTATCGTTTGTACCAAGTGTGACTCGTTATTCTAGCCTAAACCTGAGCATCAGTTTATCGAAGGAAGATTTGAGATTTTTCTCAATAAGGTTATCAAATTTATTGATAGATTTGAGCAGTTCCTGAACTCCAGCGTTGGCCAAATTAACAAAATCAGCAAGCGGCAAGGTGAGTGTGACATGAAAATTAAAGAAATTACCACCAGCATAATCCACAGCCAACCCATGCAAAAAATGCAGATACTCCTGAAGCACCACATTCTGACTGAACAAATGTGATGAGATATACTTGCATTTTAGTTTAAATTTTCTTCTCAACATAATCGATTTCCAATGATGGGTCACCTTGACAACCAAATAGTTTTTGAAGAAGGGAATTTGCTTTATTTTTTTGTAAAGGGTCAACTCTCTGGCGAAGGAGGAAATTGTGTGGAAAGATTACTCTTACTATTGCTTGAGACAGGTTATGCCTCGGAGTGAAACCGTCAGGTATTCAGCTGGGTTTTTCTCTTAGTAATCCACGATATAGTATGAATAAGGTAACTGCCTTCTATTCATGTAGCAAAACTCTTCATTGAGGTCCTCATTTGCCTCTAGAATTTTCAGGTACTCGAAAATTTCTTCTTAAGGTTACTATTCACGCATTGAACGACCTGGGGAAGAAAATAAAACTTCAGTTTATTTTTTTTACAAAGGAGAAAAAGCCATTTTTTTTTAGGTAATAAGCGAAGGTGCCTATATGGTTTTGTTCGGCCCTTATTAAAATTATGTTGGGAAGAAGGCTCCTTCCAGCTCTTTGATAGAGGTCGAAAATTTTCTATTTCTGAGAGTGGTATAAAGTGATTGTTTTTCTTTGGCATCTTGCATGGTCTGTCTTTGAGACAAAGTGGGTAATCTCGGAACATTACCTCTGACCACAGTTGGCAATCTCCTATCGATTTGTGGCTAGGGCAATGCTTATAACTTGACCCCATGCGAGCCAATTCTGGGCACAAGTGGTCGTTATTGACTGCTATTCCGACGTCTTTCATAAAGAGGAACTGAAGGTTGTTTGGTTTTCGATCGTGATTTGGACTCATAGAGTCTCCCTAGGAGCGGATTCATAAATTATATAACTTAAGCTTATGCTTTGAGTTCCATCGAATAATGATCGAGTCAATAGTTATAGATAAGGAATTGATATTGATCACTCCTGCTCCGTTCTTTAGGGGTTACCTAGCTCACGCTCGATGCCCTATTCTTCCACTTGCCCTGATCTCTCTTGAAACGATAAAAATTTCAACTTGAATCTTGGTCCCATTTAGACTAGTTTCACTTTTTGCTGATTCTCTCCACTTTCCTACTCCTTTCCTGTATTCAAAGTCTACAAGTACTCACCAATAGAGCTGAACTTGCTCAGATCCATACTTTTCTGCTCAAGCAACTTAGCAAAAGACTTGTCGACTCCACCCTCGTTGACTACAATTTTATAGTGTCTGAAGTATATGACCTTTTTATTTGGGCTATAACTAAATAGGACGACACGTTTCAAACTCTAAATTTTAATTTTTTCTGGATTGATAGGCGGGAACATTTATTGGAGTGAACGACCAACCATTTTCATCTGACTGGTGGCTGAAAATCCATTCATGACTGCCAGTGGATTTTTGAAGCTAAAGCTGAAAGGTTGTCCACCTTCCTTGAGCACATCTTTCATTCTGCAGTAGTTGACTATTCTGAAACGCATCTCACCACCTCCCATTTTAATGATTCTCAGGTAGTTTTCTAAGTTAGACCAAAATATTACTATTGTTGCATTGTTGCAGAACGTTGAGGTGAGTGACGTTGTACATCCTTGCGGTTTTAATATAGGCTTTGAGGTCGATTTTAGGATTGTCCTCCAGCTTCATTGATGTATTTGGGTAGAATACTCGTCTGAGGTCGGTGACAGTCTCTTGCAGTTCGGTGGGGCAGTCACCTTTTTTGACCACGAAAATGCGAGGGAGTTACTTTTCCAACTCGACGTCAATCTCCCGATGAGATCTGGCTTTTTTCTAACTAGCAACATCAATACCCTCCTTCCTCCAACTTTCGGCATATAAATATATATAAAATCAACAGTAGTCCTATCTCATAATACTCTGCTTTATTAGTTTAGAATTACTCACACTCTTTCGCTCCCTGCTTTGATTTTCTCTCCTTCTAGCTAAGTTCGACTCCTGAGCTAATATATTAAAAGGCTTACGGTCGACCATTCCCTTTTTGTCCAGAAATTTAGAGTATGAACGTACGCTGTTTTTAGAAGAGTCGACACTTTTGTTGCTGCTTCTGAAGGGAGTAATTCGCTTAGATAGACCTAAGCTATTCGATCGATCTAGAAGCTAGTTAATGGGAAGGATCGTTCGTTTTTTCTGGAAACATTTTTTGTTGAACGCATTCTTGGGCTCAGCTCTGATTTACTCCTCCATATGCAAATTTTTCCTGACTGTCTCATCTCCATCTTTCTGTCTGACTTTCATTCCTATCTCTCCATACTCCCTACTTTTTTCTTTAGTTTTGATCTCTTCTTTATTCTAATCTTTATTAGGTGTCTGATAGATACTCTCGGCTTGATGATGAATGATACTGTTCTTTTTATCTTTTATGCTTTTTCCCATTTTGCTGCTGGTGACGAGATTCATAGGGTCTAGTTGGAACAATAAAGAATAAAAATATCGGGATAATTTTATTGACTTTAATAACAGTTATATATCGAAAGGTAAAGCAAAAAAGTGACCCAGGAAGCAAAGGTCAAGGTGAGGAAGAGGTCTAAGTTTGGAGAGATAGGAGAGTTGTTATAAGGGGAAGAAATTGGAAGCATGGGAAGGTTACAAGGGTGATATGGAAAAGATGAGGAAGTAGGGTAAAATCGTTTCAGAGAGAGGGAATTGTTTTTCAGGTCAAGAATCAATCAAACCACCTTTGAAGTAATATTAGAGGTCAAAAATTATTTAAATTTTACTGTTATCGTTCAAAAGGTCAAAACCCCTACTCTACCCCAACCACTATCTATTATGTAAGATTGAAATCTCATCATCTCTCTCACTCTTCAATGTTTTCCATCAGCTCCTTCAGTGCATCCTGCACCTCTGCTCCCTTGACCTTTGCCCCCTCAAAATTCAAACTCATAATGTTCCCCAGCAGAGGTAGGGTTACAGGGGATATGTCATTGAGATACATGCAGCATCCTACAAATATCTCTTCAGCCGACATACCTGATATTTTTTGGCTCAAGAGGCTCAGATCGATAATTAGAGCCATTTTCATTCTTAAATTTTTGGGCAAGACTAACTCAACAAAATCGTAAGGAGTCGATAGCTCAAGGATATTGGGGGCCAGGAAGTACAACCCTGAAACGATTTGAGAGTTGGCTGGAGATCCCAAATATCCTGCATTCTATGTGCTCTCCAGTGCCAATGCCAAAGCTTCAATCATAGCCCATTTTTGTCCGATCTAGATAGATGAAAGGCTTACGTCCAAGATGAAATGGAAACAACTAAGAACCTTTTGAAAAATTTATTGCTGAGAGCCTTCTAAATGGCCAAGTTCCTGGATATATCTGAAACAGAGGGCTTTCAGCTGGAATTTGAGTTTTCCAAGTTCCTCCTGCTATCCGAGGGTCTGGATCTAAGGATAAGAGAGAAAAAAAGGGAAATTTGGAATAATCTTACTTCAAAGATGTTTGCGAGGGAGTCCATGAGATTTTGAGGGGGTGTTAGGTGGTTAACGGTGCTAGTGTAGGCCTTGGCCTGTATACCTTCACTCTTACCTGGTCCTTCTGGCGTAGCAAACTCAACTGCTCTTGCTATGTGTTCAAACTCTCCATTAAGATAATACGAATCAATGAATCAATGGATAATATTAAAATATTGGAAGCAGCCACAAATCAAGCCTATCTCCCTCAAGAGAACACTCTAAACATCCTCATGAAGAAGTACTTCAAAACAATCGAAAAATGATCACTATAAACCTTGTTTCTATGCAATCTTTGAAAATTTATCAACAAATTAAGCAATACTGATTCTGCAAAGTATACATAAATTTGCTATAGTTGATCCTTTTTGGATGTTTTTTTATGCTTCGGACATCCTTTTTTTGCAGAATAAGACAAAAACATTTGTCTGGCGAAAGGTACGTAAGCCTTCTCGATCTTTGGTCATCAACTGCCTCCCCGTCAATGAATATTTTGGTATTCCCTGTTTGCTGTTCTTTGATATTTACTTGTTTTTGACGAGAAAGCTACGCCAGTAGTCCTCACTACCCCTAAGATACAGCTTTGTTGTTCTCCTATATAAATTCCTAAATAAAATTAAGGTCAGCAAATTCACATCAATATAACTTACATCTCTCTTTCAGTTCATAACATTTTTCCTTTGAAAACTCACCAAAATGGCACTTAACTGACCTGTTTTCTTCTCACCGTACTTCAATTTTATTAGCATAGCATTTTGAATGTTATCTCTCTTTGGTCTTCGAGTCATCTATATTCGCCCCTAACTAAGCCAAATACAGCATTTTTCTTCAGAGCCGAGCCGAACTTATACATGGTTAATGAATGTAATATTGATATGAGGAGCTTATTACACTAATAACTTTATATGACCCTTGAGCAATACGAAGTGAAAAGCAAGCTGGGCAATGGAAAATACGCAGCAGTTTACCGTGTGCACAATTTAATCTCAGACCAGGAATATGCCCTCAAGCGGGTACCCCTCGATCAAATGAACCTCCGCCTACGCACCAAATCGCTCAACTAGGCAAAATTACTCCAAAGCCTAAAACACCCCAACATCGTTACTCTCTAGGAAGTTCAATACGACACCTCTAATGGTCACCTATGGTATAGAATATCTTAATCTCAGCATGATTCTCGAATTGGCGCAGAAAGATCTAAACACGGTCATCTATGAACACGACTAACCCCTCAAGGAATCCTTTATTTGGATGGTGCTCAGCCAGATAAGTGCGGGGTTGCTTTATTTGCACTCGCATAGCATTCTTCATCGTGATATCAAGGTTAAACTGTTGTAACCTAGACCACTAACATCCTCATGTTTGAAGGTGACATTGCCAAAATCAGTGACCTCAACGTGAGCACCACTTTGCAACAACTTAACTACACCCGTACTGGAACTCTCACCTATGCCAGTCCCTAAATCTGGAAGGGAGAGACCTACGACACCAAAGCTGACATATGGTCTTTAGGCTGTCTTGTATATGAGATGCTAACCAAACGAAGACCTTTTGATGGTGAGGATATGGAATAACTATCAAAACAAATTACTAAATGTCAGTACCAGAAAATTCAAGAAAATTACAGCAAAGAACTGAAAGATCTGGTCTACTTCATGATCCAGATCAACCCAAGATTGAGACCTTCTGCCAAAACTATCAACACTATGTGCAAGAACAAATGTAAGAATTATCAACAGCATCGGAAATCCAAAAATATCAGGTCGTTGACCCCGTTTCTGCAGAATTAAAATAGCTAAACCAGTCTGCTTGATTCCCATCTGTCGTGTAATGATTACGGTACCAAAACTGTCATTAAGCGATTAGGGAGACACCCGATTGATAGAATCATGAGGAAAAGTATCGAGCCCAGCAGAACTGAGATGAAGAGGAACAACACTCCACATATGTCAATGTTCAAGGCAAGCACACATTACTATAGAAGAGTGACGACCCAAAATTCTGAGAAAGAAGGAGTCATTCACAAGTTAGAAGAGGCCATTGAAGAGTATGTAGAACCCACAAAGACGATCAAATTTTTGCCGAAGAGACTCAATAAATTGACCAGCATCAAACTCAACAGGAGACACACTGAATTGTGAAAGGTGTGATTCATATTTTCCTATACTATACATATCCTTTCATCATCAATCATCTTCGAATTTTGGTAAATCGCTTTCCAGCATTTTCTCTTCTTCTAGCTTATTGGCAGGAGGAGGTGCAGCCAAAGCTACAGATTTTTTCTCTTCAGCTTTTGCTTGAACTGCCTCCATTGTCAGAGCTTTCATGTCCCTGATATCTTTTCTCTCAAAGTCAGTAACAAACGCCATGCCGCCTTTTGGCTTCTGAACATTGAGATCCTCTTTGAATTGATGATACTGTGATTCTAGCAACATTGCGATTTGATCGGTTTGCTGTTTTTTGAGATAGGCCTGCTTCTCTGGGCAATCTGAGGTGGGATGACTGCTCTAACCGCAGATAGAGCACTTGACGTTAACTTGTGATTTTGACTGAAAAGGACAAGCCCAGGTTCGATGTCCTTCTTGTTTGCAGTTCTAGCAGTAATTATCGTCAAAGATACCCTGAACCACCATGTTGTAACTGTCCATCAATTCCTTCAGTTCTTCGTCCTCCTCACCGTTCAATATTTTCCCAATTTCCTCCACGCCCTTATCCAATTGCTCATCATTGTCAGCAACAACGATGATATGCAAAGGCTCATAATTCTCAAAAATGTCCTTCGCTTGTTTGTTGGCTCCTCTGCCTCTGACTCCGATTTTGCACCCACTACGATTTTCAATCAATTTTTGAGTTTTTCCTCCTTGACCGATAATTTTTCCGATGTAGTTAGCCTTGGTATCTTTGATTGCGTTGTCGGTAAGATAAATCTTTTTGAATTTCTTCAAAGGTTTGTAGTCTTCTGGAGGGACGAAGCTAGAATAATAAAAGTAGTACGTTTTTCGCATTTTCATGCAATCCTCTATAAGAGAAATGCGTTCTCTTAAAAAGTTGTCTCTTTTCCGGACTTCCCTCGTATTAATTCTTTTTCCTGTGTTGTCGTAGATGGGCTCGGGACTGGGTGAGCGGATATCGGGGTCGTCGGGAATGAAATTACTCATCTGTGAGGTCAGTTCATCTAACCGATAAAGTCCTAAAATATATGAAATAAATATGTACTCAAAAGATATTCGATTTCATCGACACTAACAGAAGGAGATATGTAGTTCAGCAAAGGAGGATTGAAGGTCTTTTCAATTTAGTGATGCCATCTGTGTTAGAATAGGAAAATACTTGGATTTGCGACGTTTACCATCGGAGTAGAGCGAACGCTTGATTTCGAGTTAGGCCTGACCGTATTGTGTGATGGGTAGGAGTGTCTGCCCCTGGTAGAGAGTTTATAGAGGGTTAAAAACGGCATCTTATTGGATTTTGCTACGTTTGATTTTGCGTTCACCCCATCTCGTTTTTCTTTCTCTCTAGACTATGTTATTCTATGTTTATTGCATTTCTGGGGGAAGAGAGAACAAGGTTTCATCTCCGATCCTCACCTCGGCAACATATCCGTTCTGCCCCTCCTTGATCAACATCTTGGGCTCTTCCTCTTTGACTTCAGCCTTGACGCCTTCGGCTTCCATTTACTCTTTCACTTCTACCTACATTTGGCCCTGAGCACCTGCGGCCTCTTACTATATGATGGGTTGGTTCTCGTTCTCCATTTAGGTTCTTATAAATTGATATTAATAAGGCCATCAATTGGAAATAGATTCATGCTATCTAAAA
>Ga0100402_1004098_pt1 | contig 15542 bp, 26 predicted proteins | sample CryGeyme20150102_FD_80419 | JGI IMG/M metagenome (GOLD analysis project Ga0100402, IMG submission 80419) | Groundwater microbial communities from Crystal Geyser aquifers in Utah, USA - Crystal Geyser metaG 2015-0102 | ecosystem: Environmental > Aquatic > Deep subsurface > Groundwater | place...
ATATGTCTACCAGTAGTTCAAATACTATCTATCGCCCTTTGTCACCTCAGAACACTTGAAACTCTAACTGGCCAACAAGGAAATCCTTTATAGGAAAACACCACTCTTCCTGTATCTTAATTACGGCAAATACATGCAACAGTTATTTTGTAGTATTGGGAGCATCGAAAGCATCAAAGATGAAAATCAGATCACCAACACTCACAAACACACTCTCATCATGAGAATCAGTAATCGAGGAGAAGAAAAATGCAAGAACAAGCTTATTTTTGAGCGTCTCAAGAGCTGCGAGGACCTGAAGTTCAACGAAATCATTAAGCCTCAGGATAAAATCTTAATGGAGGGAAGATAAAGAAAGATCAACCTTGACAAGAAGTGGTTGATAAGCAACTGGAAAAAGTACGAAAACAAGGCTAACCAGTGCCTTTATATCTGCATCGATAGACCAGCCGAATGATACTTATTTGTTATAATGGTTTGTCTATCATTTCAGGAGTACTTAGCTTAACTTTCAACAATTTATACCACCTGTCCGGAGTCAATGGTGTAGGTACCACCTTCCACCTTCTTGATGCTCTCCTTCAGAGGACTGCTGGAGCTTTGATAAGAAAAGGACAATGTTCTATGGCCTCCTCCTCTTTCCGCTGAAATTCTGCTCATTCTCTTGCTATCGTTGTATTCCATCAGCTATTTAATCGTTTACTCCAGTTTCTTGATTTGTTCGATGTACACTTTGTTCATATTTGACCACTCGATCTCCTTCTTTTCTTGCAGTTTGGCCAACCCTTCTTTGTAAAGCAGCACAACCTTCCCTTCTTTTTTTAGGTTTTCTTATAAATTGAGAATGATCTTGGTCTTCTCTTCAATTGTTATCAGCAGTCTTTCATTCTTGAGCATTTAGGCCTCGTAAGACTCCTTTAGCTTGTTGAATTAGTGGTCCCTGTTGGCAAGTCTGTCAAGATGTTCCTTCACAGATTATTCGGTCTGGAGGAGATCTCTCTGGTAGCTGGAAATTGTATTTGTGAGTTCGTTCTACCTTTACCTGGCGTATTATAGGTCTCTTGAAATCTTGTTCAACCTGTCGGATAAATCACCGCACTAATTTCGAAGTTCATCTTTTTCTCTTTGAAGGGTTCTTATTTCAATCTTGAGGTCGCTTATTTCCTGAATATTTTTGTCATTCTCTTCGTTTTGTACAAATATTTTCATCTCCAGCTCTTTATTTTAGTATGTCAATCTTTCAATATCCTCCTTGTAATTATTGACTGCTGTTTTCAACTCAAAGGTCTACCTCTCAAACTTTCGAGAAGCCTTGATTCGGTCTTCCTCGTTTAATTCGACTATCTCTGCTTTTTACCTCTTCAGCTCTTAGACATACCGACTCAGCTTGTCATAATCCTCTTGCTTCATTCGCAACTAATTCAACGTGATTATTGACTTTTCCTCAGATTTGTGAGACTGGTACTCTAGAGCTCTAAGTTGATTCTTCAGATCTTATATTGTTTTTTCAAATTATTTTTCCTGATTTTTGCTGATGAGTTATCCGAGTCGTGAATTTTCAGCCACCAGATCCTCAGTTGCCTTGATGAGCCGAACCCTTTAGCCTTCTAACTCTTGACATGTTTTAATGACATGCGTGTACTCGATTTGGAGCCTATTTTATTATTCTGCCAGATTTGCAGTAATCAGTTTCTGCTCATTGAGCTCTTTTTGTAGGATTTTTTCGTTTTCGGAGATATTGTCATTTAGCTTCTGCAGCAGTCTCAGGGACTATGTGTTTTTGCTTTAATGATGGACTATCTGTTTCTTTAGTTAATCAATCTATCGGCATAGTTCTTGGTTCAACTGCTTTAGCTGCCTTATATATAGCTCTAAATTCTGCCTGATCTGATTGTGCTGAGCCCGATTTGATGATAAGGAAGCGTATTCCTCGTTTTTTGACCTCAGAAGATTGCACTCAGCCTCTTTTGCCTTCAGCTTCTATCGAGTTGCCTCTAGTTGGCTTGTTAGCTTTAAGTTTACTGATTATAGTTCGGCCATCTTCAGCCGAATCTCATCCATTTTTTATAGCATCAACTTCTGCTCACTAACCTTAGTTATCTTCTTGCTAGGGCTTGATTCGTTGCTTCTCTTTGCTGGGTTGCACACCTCACAGTACCTACTTTTTGATGAGCTTTATCTTAATCGATCAGTTTGACTATCAGCCAGGTAGGTGTTGCCTCTCTTTTCTCTGTCTGTCATCACGTAGTAGGGACCCGGAACATACTCTTTTGAGTGATATATACTCTCCTCCTTGTTGATTGTCGTATTCAAATCTCTGGATCTGCTTATGGCAAATCGACTTGGAGAGTTGGAAGACTCATTTCTGATGGCTCTAGAATTGGAATTGATATCTTTTCCCTTTGAATCATTCAGTTTTTTATTGAAGTGAGAGATGTTCCTCACTTGCCTAGAGGCCCCCCGGCTATTCGAAAACTAAGGAGAGTTGCCGAGAGTCACATCTGCCTCTTATCTCGGGCTGCTCTATCTTGAGTATCGCACTGACGGCCCTGTAGTTCCATGCTGATTCCTCACGTAGATTGGCTCTGGGGGCAGCAGGTGCTGAGTTGGGCTATTGTCAGGGTGAGGAGCAGGGCTGGTGGCCAAGGAGGAGAGGTGGAAGGTGAATTAGTTGACTGAGGCCATGGTTTTTATCCGAATTATTATGTCAGTTTAAAGGAAGTTATAATCATATATTGGAATTCATTAGTCTAAAGGTGACCAAATTCTGAACATCTCCGACCATCATCCACATCCTCTTCCAGTAACTCTCTTTGTGCTGTTAAAGGACAATTGAGCATGATTTCCTCAGTTCCTCCATTTCCTCCTCCAACTGTTGTCTCCACCTTTATGTACTGCTGTCTGTGCTGTAACGCAGTGAGCACCTTTTGTTTTCCTGGATGATTATTCCGATAAAGGTCGTGACGGAGGAATGGACCTTGAACCAAAATTACATCTCTTTGAGATGGGAAGACTTGATCTCTATATATTAATAGGTCTACCTTTAGCAAACTTGTCTCGGTTCTGGGATAGAACGGCAATAAATTTTGGTAAGACTGACTCTGACGGCTCTTCTCTCAAAAGGGACCCTCCGTAGTCTGAGACTGAGAAGGACCTTCCAGTCGAAAGCTGATGCAAGTTGGCTACTATTTCTATGATCCAGTCTCTGACTGTCGAGTTTTTGTCAAGCTTGTCTAGTATGGGCATGTAAAGACGACACTCATCATCTCCAGTTTTGTTGAGGAGGTCAAATGTCCTGCTCCTTATTTGGTTGACAAAACCAACAAAATCATCCATTTTCAATTACTTTGCTTATTCTTTGTATCCCTCGTTAATCAACATTTTGAAGTGGCTATCTTCCTCCACAGGCAAGTCTGGTTGTGTCCTTGGCAGTTTCTACTGAGTGGGCTGCTCATTCTTGCCGTTTTTACTCCTTTGCTGATAAATATACTTTTCAACCTCCAGCTCGAGCTCCTTGATGATTTGAGACAGCTGTTAAATTGTCTCGACGAGGCCTTAGTTTTCACTCTTCAGCTGGCTAATTTGAGTCAGGAAGGCCTTCCTTTGCTTTTAAAATTATTGCATCGTAAATTCTATTTATTTGAGCTTCTTTTCCAAAGAGTTCTGGTAAAGCTTTACTTTACAATATTCCTCAGTCAATAGTAACTGATTAATTTTTGCCGTCCTGTCAGGAATCTCTTCTAGCAATCCTAAACAATGAATCTCAACTAGTTTGCTGTCCAGCTCGATAATAGTCTCCCACTTTTTGTCAGAACCAGGCTTGTAATTATGCTTTAGAGATGGCTGCTGACCTATCCTGTATCTCTTCTTGTTTGATGTTGAGGTGAGAGATTGAGTTAGTGGCATTCTTAAATGGGTATCTTAGCCTTTCTCCAGGCCACGTAGTACAGGCTTTTAGTCTTAGCTTTAGTTGGAAGATAGCTTGAATTCCTATTCATCATCTGCCAGAGAGAAACCTTAGTATGCATCGATGGTGAAATTTTAAGAGTGGTCAGGGTTGGGGCATGAGGTGGTATCGGTGAGAGCCATTCCTTCGAGAAGATTCTCTTCTTCGTGTGTGGAGGTCATTTGACTAGCGGCAAATATTATAACAGGTAACACTTCACTCCTTTATGATCAGTCTGCTAGCCAAAAAAATGCTGCAAATAGATGGACTATCATCAAATCTTAGGGATAGGGTCCTTTCGGGTGAGCCAGGAGTCCTGCTGAGGCTTCTTGCTGCTGGAGGGTTGGATTCGAACATTGACAATGAATAGCTTGTTTTTATTCTCAGCTGTGCTGAATATCTCCTTGCATATAGAATCCAGCTCTTCTCTTGTCTTGGCTTCGAAACCCTTGCCTCCAAATGCTCTAGCAATTTCTTGATACTGGGCCTCAGGGTTGAGGTGAGTCACTCCGTAACTGGTTGGCTCTCCTTCAAGTGCCTCAGTACCTGAATAAATGCCGTTATTATTGATGATGAAGATGGTTGCTCCCAGTTTATATCGAGTCAAGGTCTCACACTCCATAGCACTGAATCCGAAAGCACTATCGCCCATAACTGCGATTGCCCATAGTTAAGGGTGACAGGACTGAGCCGAAAGGATACAAGGAAGACCGATTCCCATAGTTCCAAAGGTGGCAGCATCAAGCTTTCTTCTGGGCAATTAATGCTAAAAGATGGTTCTTCCAATGTCCATGGTATTAGCCCCCTCACCAACTAAAATTGAATCCTTGGGGATGTACCTGTTGATGACATCGTATGAGGAGTAGTATGTCATGGGTACAACATTCTCTGCCATAAGCTGTTTGTTGAGGTTCTTGTTTTTGTTAGAGATTTAGTTCAACTTGTTAATCCAATCCTGACATTCGACCTTCCCCTTTAAACTTTTATTCAGCTAGTTGACTGAGATCTTTATATCTCCGACCAGCCGGGCAGATGCTTCGATATTGTGCCCGATTTATTCAGGACTGATGTCCAGCTGGATTAACTTCACATCTTTATGGAATCTAGGAGGCAAACCAAAGTGGAGAATCCAGTTGAGACGAGCTCCCATTAAAATAATCAGGTCGGCCTGTTTCAGAGCAGTTGATCTGGCTGCACTGATGTTCAATTCATGAGAATCATTCACAACCCCTTTTCCCATAGGTGTGGGTAGAAATGGAATTCCAGTCTTGTTAACGAAGGTCCTCACCTCGTTTTCAGCTCTACCGTAAGCACATCCCTTGCCGACAATCACCAAAGGCCTCTTATGCTGAGAAAGCAGATTAATGGCAGCTTGCACCTCAGAGAGATCTGGACCATAGCGAGGAGGGGTTATGAAGCTTGGGAAGTGGAGTTATGCCTCAACAGAAGCTATGAGAACATCGCCAGGTAAATCGAGGAAGACAGGTCCTGGTCTGCCAGAAAGCGAAGCCTTAACTGCCTTCTGAACATGGTATGGAATGTCTCGAGGGTCGGTGATTCTTGCAGCATACTTCACGTATGGCTTGACGAAGTAGACTTGATCGATCTACTGGAAGGCTTGCTTCGAGGTTTGACTGAGGTCATTGGAACCACTGATGAGGATCATAGGCCAGCAATTGGCCCAAGCATTAGCAACTCCGCTGATGGCGTTGGTGTGGCCCGGTCCAGAGACGCAAAGGCATATTCCCGGGATGCCAGTAAGGTAGCCAGTGTATCCGGCACTATAGCTGGCCTGTTGTTCGTTTCTGCAACCATAATAGTTGATGCCATAGCCCTGGATGGCAAATCCAAGCTCGATGACTGGTATACCTGGATAGAGAGATGCTTACCGACAATTCCGTAGCAGTTCTGGATCTTTTGCTTGGCTAGGGACTCTGCGAGAATGGCGTATCCTTGCATGATGACGTAATGATATATTATATATATTTTTCACTACATTGAATATTGAAGATAACCTCATTTCCAACTTCCTCTCCCCCTTTTGATAGTTTCGAGTATTTTGATGATATATGATTTGAATGAATTTGAATCTAATAATATATTAAGTTACATTAAGATGGAGACTGAGAACCAAGAAGAGAACAAGAAGGTGTTCAGAACCATCTTCGGAGCAGAGGTCCTCATGCCTCTTAACTGCCCTGACGAAATCCTCGAGGCTGTCATTCGAGAAATCAAAAAGCAATAGACCGATCTCAAACTCGCACTTGACAAGGATGGTCTGCAGGTAGCAATCACCTTAGGTAGGTCGCAGAAAACCTCAAAAAATATTTGGACCAAAATTATGGAAACTACTGGCACGTGATTCTGGGAAACAACTTTGGATGTCACTCGATGCACGAGCAAAATAGGTTCCTTTACTTTGAGTACAAAAAGATCACCTTCCTCATATACAAAGCACAGTGATAGTCAGTAGCTCAATAGATTCATTCAATATCAATATTCAGTCAGTACCTCAGCTCTCCCTTCGAAACCTGATGGCTCAGCTGGGGTCTGAAAATACGAGATTTTCTCGACTTGCCCTGAGATCGTTATCCATTATTATAACTCTTCTCCATCGACTTCCTCTCCTATCGGTAATACCTTATGATGTCATTCTATTTGTTTGAAAACAATAATTATTTCCTTGACAGTTATGAGTGCAGCTTGGCCTTGAAAGAACTGCCTGTGTCGATATCCAGGGTCTTGCACGGGCTGAGGTCGATTTTGAATTGAGATGTTCCCGTTACAACTGACTTGATGTTCTCACCTCTGTTGTTCTCAATGATGAATTTAAATCTTGATTTTGATATAGGAGATGCTGACTTGTCTCTTCTGCAGGCAGGGGAACGACTGGGGTCATAGTGCTTGGAGACGACACTCGGAAGATGAGTTTTGATGGTTTATCGGTTGAAGTAAGGCCTACTTTGGTGACCACTGTTGGTCTTAGTAAGCTGACTGCTGGTCTTGGACAGCTTATCTGAGAAGAGAGTGTCAATTCGATTTGCAATATAGTCTGCCAGCATGTTTCGTTGATTTATGATTAAAAATTATTATTCGTTAATATACAGCTAAGATATCTCTTTGATGTTAAATCCCTCCAAGCTAACTTACTTCAACTCATAACTATATGGTCAGGCTATATTTGCAGGAAGGAGGTCAAGTTTAGTTCTTTCTGATATATTAGATATATGTCTTCATCGATCGAGTCCTCCTATTTCGGCAAAAGTCAAGCAAACCCGATCTCTTTCAGCACTCTTAAGGCCAAGTTCAGAAGGTGTGCTCCCAGTATCATCAGCTTCTGTCATGAGTACGCCAAGAAGTGCAGGTCTCGGCATGAGTATCAGTCCATTTTGTTCCCTGGAAAGTACCAGGAAGAGCCAAGAGAGTAGAGTTCGAAGGAGCTCAAGGAGTGCTATCGAAAGTATACACAGTACCCCTTTTTCCTGTCAGAACCCAGTCTCTTCATTGACAACTATTACCTCAGAATCTTAAAGAAAGAAAAAGGTATTCCCATTCAAGTCAGCTGCCTGGGTTACGGGAATCTCATTTGGTTTGCTGAGTGGCTGGGAGCTCCAAAAAGCGATTACATTGTAGGAGTGACCGACCTCAATTGGGTGATTCTGGTGTCGATAAAACACAAAAACTTCTTCAGGTACCGTATTCAAAAGTCCGAAGATGACAGCAACAAAGAAATAGTCAGCGTCAACTGCCACGAAAGGTTTATTTACATTTTCTCCAAGAACGAATATCATATCTTGAAATATCAGAATGATCAAAATTAAAAGCTTGAACTCGCCCTTTCCAGAAAAATGTGCTCACATATCAACAAAGGCTACGGCATATCTGTCAGCAATAGTTTCTTCATCTTTGTGATCGATCATCGGTCAGCCGCTATCTGGAAGCCAGAATAGGGCATTCTCAAAATTGACTTCCTGAGCATACCTTTCCACGACAGCGAAGACGGCAGTATAATAAACAACTTTGCAGTGCATCTTAATGGTAACATCGTCACTGCTGCTTTTGGATCTCACAGCCAGGTCATTGTCAAGACATATAACATTGTAAACTCAGAAGTAAAGAGCGTTGCAAAGAAGGAGAATATATACTGCCGATCCGTGAATAGGAAAAAGGAATACGTGCCTTATATCAATTTCATTGATAGATTAAATTACATCCTCTTGGCTATTGGCTTCAGATACAAGCTGTTCTTCATGAAAATTGGCCAACAGTAGCTACAGATATCAAGAAGAGTTAAATTTCCTCATCAAATCGAAATGGTCAGCAGTTTCGGGGAAGAGCCCGGAATCATCGTAGTTCTCGAGAATACTCTCGAGCGATTTTCCAAGAAGGTTATTATTGTTACCCACGAGAACAAGATAGCTTCATACTCATCTCCAGTGAATTTAACTGCGATGGAGAAGTATACTACAGATGTGGACATTACCAATCCCATCAATAACACTTCTGGCGTGAACCGATCAAGCTTAATCTACAACAACAATCAGGTGTTCTTTCTTCAAAAATGCTCCATTCTGAGAGTAGCCTTGATCACCTGGCAGGATATATACAACGAAATGAAGATCACATAAAATATCAAACTGCTTCACTTCCTGATCCTCCTCAAAATGATTCCCTCTCCCTTCCTCAAACAGCCAAAGTCTTTCGACCAACTCGAAAACTTTTTTGATCTATCCGATGACGTAACTGAACAGATCTTGCTCGAATACTACTACATCATCAACATGTCTCCAGTTCGGATCGATGTGTCTCGAAATCCCAAGCTCTTCTTTCCCTTCATCATGGAACACAAAATTGACAACTTGTCAAAGGAGCAAGAGGAGGCTTTAATGAACTGGTGCTTGAAATTTGAAGAAAGGCTGGTGGAGGAAATGATAATTGGAGGAGCTGAGTGTGGATGGTAGTACGCCGTAAAAAATGGGTGGGTGAGAGCTTTCAAGGTGATGGTGGATGGAGGCATGGAAATATAGATGCCAATCTTAAAACTATACTCAATGGCCATCTACAGGAAGACAGTCGAGGTGAACAAGATTCTAAACAAGAAGAGGGAAGTACTGACTCCAGAGGGGCAGAAATACCTCTCCCAAATGATAGAGTACATTAAGTTTGTCCTGAACCACTACTTCATAGAGATGGTGGGAGATGGCAAGAACGTAGAATTTCGGCAAGTTTTCTTCATTATATTCAAACCAGAAACTTGGAACTTTCTCATCAAGTTTGCCCCAGAATAAGCAGTGGGCATCATTACCGCGCTCTTCATGCATAAAGGCTTGAGGAAAGAAGTGAGCTACTATCAAGCAAGAGACATCAAAATGTTCCGGTAAACCTTCAAGGAAATTGTTCCAAATGACTCGCCAAAGAATGTATAGATTATTTTTTCCCACTTGTCATAAACATTTCGGCGATAAAGCATAGACGCTCCAGAAGCCTTGCTACAAGAGCATTCTAAATTTATGTTCCTGAAATTTAAAAAATGTTTGAGCGGCACTGTTAGTGTCGACTACAACCATAGCAATACCCTTCGAATCTACCAGCTGCTAAATCTTTAGAATTTAGAACGCTAAGCTCTGTTTGAAGAAATAAGAAAATACAAGGAGAAACACTTGAACAGCGAGTATTTCAACTTCAAAAAAGATTATCTCAAATAAATGCTTCTGCTGTTGATCAGGTATGATCATAAAATCCTGAAATAAGTCTTCAACTTTTTTAGTGAACTTTCTCTGGGCAGCTAAAAAGACCTGGCTGACAAAGAGGAAAGGTTATGTTTGTAAAGATTTTTCTTGGTCTATGTATGGATAGAGATATATATCGCGATCATAGAGGAAGTGTTCAGGGAGAGAAAGAAGGAGTCAGATGCCTAGGTTAGGAAGAGGGTACGGCAGGAGGTGAGATTGTTTCTTTCGGATGTGGAGGAGAGGAACTATTAAAGTTCCTACCTGATCATTCACCTGAAACTATCCATCAACAGCGCAGACGAATATACTGCTAATATCTTGAGAGCGTACCTGCAGTGCAGGTGTCCCCTCCTCAAAGCCCGAGTCTTTTTCTGGATCAGAAAGATGATCCCTCACAGTGCCATTCTGCAGGAAGAGTTTATCATACATCTCAAAGAGCTTATATTGATCGACAAGGAATAATCCAAAATCATCCTAGAGACCTTTTTCGAAGGAAGGGAGAAATAAATTATCAAAAAGCTTGATCATGACTCAGCCTTGCAACTGGAATATGTTGAGTTGGTCATTCAGGGAGGAGATGAAACCCTTGAGAACTACTACACCAACCTCCATGTTGAGCTTATCCTGAAGCTGACTCCTTGGGAGCTCATTGATGTCATCAAGAACAAAAAGAGCTCGGTAGAGTATGACATATCCTAAGCTCTGAAGATGGTAGAAGCCTCAAAATAATTTCCCTAGAAGAACGACATTTTAATTTTTTTTTACGAGATGGAGGGATAAATAATGAAATGCATTGAGACCTTTTTGAGCTGTTTTGAACTTTCATTGATGAAGTACATTGAAGTAAGCGAAAAGAGCAGATAGTAATAGCTCCCTTTAGATAATAGTTTATTGAAAACAAGCAACGATACCAAAGATTGGTCCTTTTCGTCTAACTGCCAGAGGGAGCTCAATAATGAGGTCTTGCAGCTGGAGAAGAAGTTCTTTCAACTGGTCCAACTGATATATCGTCAGATGCAGGTGAAGTATCAGTTTGTCAAAACATGTCTAAATAAATTTTCCTCCTTGCTGGGCTATATCCTGAGTAGCAATCATAAGTTCAAAAGCGACTACCTGAATCTCATCACAATCTTCTTTGGAAATTTTATGGTCTAAATATTTTAGCACAACTACCTTCACTACCTCAGTCGGTGGATTGAGCAGTACGACCAAAAAACAGAGTGCCTCACCCAGCTTCAAAGCTATGTGATTGACATCTACGATAAAATATACATCCATCTGTCCACCCTCAAAAGCACCATCATCATGGATAGGAAAGTGCTCGTCCAGCAAATAGGATAAACCCTCAAAAAACTGTAATTTTGCATCAGCTCCAACGCCTACTGCATAGTCTGCTTGCAGGAATTCAAAAATCAAGATGCCATCATATAGGCCCTCCTGTTCAACTGCGGGCACTTGTATCATAAAAGCTGTATTTAGCCTGTCAATGGTCAAGACTACTGCTATTGCTGTGTTAGTCTCAGCCAATATAGGTCGATGATTGAGCATCCTCAGCTCAACCTCGTCGACTTGCTGGAGAAGTTCAAGAAGAGCAGAGATATAATGAGGAGACCGGGGGCTAAAATCGATATAATTCAAAAATAAACATTGCTGAGTGTGAGTCAAAAGAGGAAGAATAGAATGAGGCTGTTTGACAAGAAAGTGGCCTCCATCGAAACTCAGGCATAAATTATTGATCTGAAGATGGTCCTGGAGTAATATTTTGATCGGCAGTCGAAGTTGTGATTATTTATGTCCTGCTGATTGATAGATACCTTGTTTTTGATGATGCTTGATGCTTAGGTGATTCTTTATATAAGTGACCGACAATCTATCTAATGTTTGATACTATGAGGTCAATATGGATAAAACAGTCATACTTATTGATAATCACTTGGGCGCAGGTAAAAGATACCTCTTCTTATTCAAATAACTGTCGTGATAACTGACCTGGTGCCTCTGTTGGCTCCTATATATTTTTATTTCAGGCAGATCGATCTCTGCTCTTCCTGCCTTCTTGTAAGAGCTCTGCTTTTAAGGGTGACTTTTATTGAGGGCTTTTTCATGATTTTTCCTGAGGTTATTTTTGTCCCCCATGTAGACATTGATAATGTGCTGAAATTTAGCCTCAACTGACTACTTTTTGAAGATGAGGTCTCTTGAGTTGACCCGAGAAGGACTTTTCTTCTAGTCTTACTTTCCTTTACTACTCTTATTCCTTTTTGTAACCTTGAACTCTACGTCAATACTACAATTACTTGTGAGGTGATTCTGGAGGTTCACCACTACTTATTCTTTTTCCTTACTGGTCATCAGCTTCCGATCACCCTTCTATTCTTTTTGCATTTCTGTTGATGTTGTCTGCTTCTTTACCTCTTCCTCACTTTTTTTCCTCAACACTTAGGTATTCAAATGGCTACACTCGCCCTTGCTTTACTCCTCCTCTTCTGCATGTTTTCCCAGCTCTTCCTACTTTTTTTTTCTTGATTCTTTGAGCATGGAAGCATTTTGCCTGACTCCTTCCTCCATCACTAAGTTTTCATCATATCCGCTCAGCTGCTGCTAAATCTTGTTTTCTTTCTCGCCAGACTCCCTGGGCACAAATTAGTACTCGCAAGAGAGAATTCCTTGGAGGTAGCTTTGAGGACCTCCAAACTAGCAGACAACTGTTTTATCTTTTTTGTCCTCAAGGCTTTTGAGCTGAATTTCAATATGCTGGGTCTTAGTCTAATCGGGAGAGTTGATTACCAGGTCGACAAAAGATTCTTTTGAGAATTTCATTTGAAGATTCTTGACGAATCTGATATCACCTTCTACTTTCTGCTTTTCTGTTTTTCCAAAGCATCCTCCAACCTCGCCCTTGATAAATACTTCTTTTTCATGACAGTTGTTACAATTGAGGATTTTAAGGTGAATCTTTTTGAACTTGATGGTGACTGTATCTACCTTGAGGCACTGAGTATGTACAAACAAATGGCCAATAGTTTGATTGTTCTTCAAATCCTTGATGGCCACTCTCTTTTAAAATTTTCCAATCATTTGAAGATTCATGGCTCCGTTGCAGACAAATTCCTCATCTCCACGTATGCAAAACACCATAAAGTTGCATTTAGGCTCACAAGAATAGATATGCCTGTTGATCTCTGCTTAGCAATGGTCTGACATTTCAGATGACTGTGCCTCCAAGTCCAGTTTATTGATGTCCGAAACAATCTTAAAGCCCCACTGACTGCTTGCTTCCTTGACCTTGCCCCTTATCTTTAATATTTATATCTTGTACAGCTCCTCGTTACAGAGCAGCTCAGCTACTTTATCTTGGCCGTAGTTCCATTCTCCATTAATCTTGTACTCAAATGCAATGCAGCCAACAGGAAATTGCGATTCATTCGTCACAAGGTTTCTCTTGAATCCGGACCCTGGAGAAAACTCATTGAACTGGATCTCACAAAGTTACTACTTTTCTCCATTTTCTTTGACTAAGCTCATGGTGAGAGAGGTCTGCTATGTGACAAAAATGTTGATGACTTCTGACCAAAAAAGCTTGGTTTCATAGTTTTTAGAGTGATAGATGTCCTCCGAGCACCGATACTCAAGCTTCATTCTTTCGGTTTCACTACTTAACATTTCGATGATTGTGTTCCTTATTTCCATAGTCTTGACATTTTATAGGACTTAATGCTGTGTTTCTAAGGAGATGCTCCCTGATACTTCATCCAAGGGGATCTATTTTCCTTCCAGCAAGGTCTAAATCTCTAGATTTTCAGATGCCAGCATCTTGTTTTCGTATCCTGATCGACCAAAAAGAAAGATCTGTAAGTTGTCCTTCAAACCTTAACTATAAAGTCTGCAGCTGGTGATGAAAGAAATAACATTTTCCTACTCATTTTATTTTGCTTCGGGGAGCTGCACATCCTCTGATCGGCCAAAAGAGGTTCCAATCCTGAAATTAAGCCAAATGATGGAAATGTTTTATTCACTGAGCTTGTGGAGTTGGCTGTTGTTCAGTTAAACCCTTCCTTTGGAGAAAGTTATCCTGCTTACCATTCAATATGATTATAATCTGCTCAGAAAAGTTCAGCATCTTATCGAAGTTTATGTTAGAAGGAAAATCAACACATCAATATTTCAGCACAAAGGAACACAAGATCAGATTCTATTAGTGCCGGCCAATCCGTCCAGAAAATTTTGCAACCAATAGCTTTCTACATTAGAACAAAAGTACTCAAGTAGTGACCGACGAAAGGGGCCTTGCAGATGTAGTCATACAAATCTGGAAGGAAAGTTCTGAAAATCATGATGAAGCCGGCTATCTGAGCAAGGGCTCCCAGCAGACCCAAGTTAAAGACGATCAGCAGAAAGCCACTGAAGTAAATGACTGAACCCTTTACTTTTCCTGAGTATGAACACTCTTACCTTTTTTGGTGAAAAACTTGAGGATTCCGGTGATGCCGATGAAGAAGTAGAGTCCGAGGATGAAGAAGATCTGGGTGAGGAGGGAGTACATTAGAGAGGAGGAGGCATGACCTGGCGAAGAGAAGGACGATGCCGAGGAAGTACAGACAAGCTGACAAGACAAGCAGGATGAGTCCGATTTCTGTGTGTTGGGAGGATTACTTTTATTATCGTCGAAGCCGAACATTTCCATCATTTGTTGTATTCAATGTTCAATATGTTATTATGTGGACCCCTCCTGAAGCCTCCCTGTCATATTATCAGAAAAAATAGATAGTGATATCATTCTGAGGTGAGTGTAGCAGATGACAATCGATGACGAGTTAATTCATTAAATATCTATTCTGTTGTTAGTTATTTACATCAATGGAAGCACTCCCAGCAGTCGATGAGTTCAAAGTTTACCCCAAACGATACCTCATCGTTTTCCTCTTCTGCCTCTCCCAATTCATGATCTCCTGTCTCATCAATACCCTCACACCTATCGCAAAATTCCTCTAAAAAATATACGATCAAGATCCGCTGGTCGTCAACTCGGGAGTTCTTCTCTTCGCACTCATGTACCCCATCTTCACCTTCCCCTCAGCCTACCTTATCGATACCTATGGCACTCGAACTGCCCTAGCAGTTGGATGCTCACTGGGGCTAGTCGGCTCAGCCATTAGGATGCTAGTCAATGAGTCATTTGCCTGGGTAGTGGTAGGTCAGGTCATTGCTGGAATCGGGAGGCCTTTTATTCTGAATTGTCAGGCTAAAATATCAGCAAACTGGTTTTCGGCGGACAAAAGAGCAGGGGTCACACAGCTACTTACTCTGGTCCTCAACGTATCGCTAATCATTGGTATATTCATCCCCGGGCTTGTTTTTGGCAAGTACGACGTCGAAGCAGATGAGAGTAAGGAGATAGGCAGAGGTCATACCTTCAATCTAATGTTTGTGGAATTTATTTTGGGCATAGTTTGTCTTATACCCAACATGATATTCCAGCAGAGCAAGCCTCCCACTCCCCCCTCCGAGTCGGCAGGGATAGTCAATCGATAATCCTTCAAGGCCAGTATTCCTAAGCTCATGAAGAACAAAAATTATGTGCTTCTTTTGTTGGCATTCGGCTGCTACTTCGGCATATTCAACGGCCTGTCCATGATCCTTTCCTTCCTGCTGGCTCCCTGGTTCAGAGACAACCTCGCCATCGCTGTCGGTTGGGTAGGAGGCAGTCCCGTCATTTCTGGCATTATTGGAGTTGTTATTCTGGCCCCCTTGCAAAGAAAATCAGGCAATTATAAGAAATACATTCTCATCTGCATGTTAGGTATCGTTTCTCTTATTCAGGATCAATCTCTGCCATGATCATCTTCTACCCTCTCCTTGAAACA
>Ga0100402_1004099_pt1 | contig 15533 bp, 15 predicted proteins | sample CryGeyme20150102_FD_80419 | JGI IMG/M metagenome (GOLD analysis project Ga0100402, IMG submission 80419) | Groundwater microbial communities from Crystal Geyser aquifers in Utah, USA - Crystal Geyser metaG 2015-0102 | ecosystem: Environmental > Aquatic > Deep subsurface > Groundwater | place...
AAACTATATGACAAGTTGCCATAAATTCATTCTCCCCTTGACAATCAACCCTTTACTACATACTACAAACCAAATGAAACCTGGCACAGTGTCTTTGGAGAAATCGCCTCAACTTATGAATAATGCAAAGCGGATAGTGTCGCCTTGTATCTATCCCTTTTCGAAAGCGTTCAAGAAGATTTGCTCCCTAAATATAGCAAAGAGCAAAGATGGGACATTGTCTATGTTGCTTGGTATGATTTGATCATGGGTGGCATCAAGGGTCTTGAGTACTATGATGCCAAACACGATAAATGGCTCCAAGCTCATATCGGTGCTTCTTATGCCATTTTGAGTGTACTGAGATAAGCTGGAGGAATCGTTGATATCAAGGAAGTTGAAAAAGATGGAAAGCAAAGTCTTGACGTGATTATTCACAGAGGACAAATACTAACTAAAGGCAAAGAGGCTATTGGCAATTTCTTGAAGCACCTTCAAATATACAAATCCACAGCAGATGTTAAAAGAGGAACCAAATTCTTTGAGCACTACTTAAAAGTAAAACTATATTTATTAAGGTTGATGAGCAATTCCTAAAATACAGAGAAATTGTGATTAACAACAAAAGACCTCATCGCTTGACAGTTCAACCCGACGTCAAGCTCAACGGAGATAAGGTCGAATATGTCAAGTTCGAAAATACTGTTTATGGACAAATCGACTCTGCTCTTTCTCATTACAGCGAGAATGTTGAAGACATTATTGAGCAGTGGGAATCCAACAACCAAGAGTTCAGATACTGTTGATTGATGTAAAAATATCAATTATATGGAAGGTGGTGACTGTTATAATTATACAATATTTATTAGCCGTTAGGATGGGTGCTAACAATAATAGAGAAGCTCAAGTTCAATCACAACCAGTCCTTCCAGTCTGTGTCAATAGATAGTTCTAAATTGCTGATAACGTCAACAAAACTCCTCTTTCGAGGAAGGAAATCATTGATAACTTTATGGACAAGTTCAAGAAGGGAGAAGAAGAAAGAAAGGAAGCTAAACAAGCCAAGAAAAATGAGGTTAAGGTCAAGAAGGCCAAATAAGCTGTCAATCTGATTGACAAGGAGAATTAAGTTTAAGCTGAGGACATTGAGCCTGTTACTTTTAAAACCAGAGAGCTGGATAAGCGTAGTGGAAAAAAGTCAGACACTCATCAGTCAGAATTATGTCAAGAATCCAAAACCCTTCCGATAAAGACTCTAGGTCTAGCAAATCACTGCTAAAATCGTGGAAAGCGTTGCAGGGTCAGCAAAATGTTATGATTTGCATTAAACTTTTATTGTATTGACCGTATCTTCAATAGAAATGTGCATGATCATGTCCTGGTGGTCTTCTTAGTCATGATGTTGTAAAATTCTTCCTAGGAAACCAAGCCATCGTTGTCAGCGTCAGCTTTTTCGATCATTTCCTGCAGTTAATGCTCGTCAATGTTTTATCCCAAATCCTTGACAACTTTCTTCAAAGTTTTTATTGAAATGAAACCCGATTTTTACTCATCAAATAAGGTAAATACTTTCCTTAGATCCTAGCGAGTGTCCTTATTTGAAACGCGAGCTGTCATCAGATCTAAAAACTCAGTGAACTCCATCTCATCAGCACCCTACTCGATCATATGGTTGATCACGTGATAAATGGGCTGATTGGCGGCTTCCTGGCCAAGAGCATCGAGACTTGCTTGAAGGTCTGAGTTCAAAGAAATGTACCTCTGCAGCGAAGGATGCCATTTCGATTGGTATCAAAAAGATCAAATACTTCTTTGATTTATTTGATCTCGTCGTGTGAGACTCCTGGTCTCTCGTATTCTGCATAGCGGAATGAAGAGCTGGCAAGACGAGAGTTGCTTTGTTGGACGTTTGAGCCTGTAACTTTTCTCATATGAATTAAATATATCTTATTAAATATCAGCTGCCCTCATTTCAATCAAACGTAAGACCTCTGATTCCCTTCGTTAAATGTCCTTTTTTGTTTTCATTATCATAGCTGATTGACTGATCTTTTCTTTTATTTGTGTTGAGGGTTGAGTAGCGACTGGATTTGACAATTGCATTGTACTAGTGCTATTCAAAATCTGAGAAAATTGTTTATTTTTGGTTCAAGTGACGCTTTCTCTGATTATTGTGGTACTTGATTCGATAGAAGCTAGCAGGAAATAGAGGCTTAGCTTTATTTTTTGAAACTTAAATCGTAAACTTTCTTGGCTCAACTCGGCTCTTGATTTCTTCATTAGTTCTTGTTTGCTAGGGTTCTATTGTACGATTGAGAGGATATTCGATTTGCAGAGATCTTGAGTACCTATGACCTTGACCGGGTGATTTGAGGATTCGAATTTATCGATTTTATGGAGCCTTTGAAACAATTTTAGAAAAATTAAACATTTTAATATTCATTTTGCTAGATTTTCTCTCCTGAGATGGTAAAAATCCAAGTTCCTAATCCAACAATTGATGACCTGCGAGTAAATGACTTCTTTATTTTCGATTTTATTATTCTTTGAGCTATGATTTCTGCATAGAGTATCCTTCAGAATATCTTTTCTCAAAATTTCTCGGTTTAAAAATATCTCGTCTCTTGGGAGCTCTTGATCTCACTGATGTTCTAACCTATTTTCTTTGATTAATATTTTTGATCTAGTCTTCAACATACTCATTAAACAGAAGCGTTTCTTCTTTGAATTTAGCTTCCTTCCTCTTCCTTAAACTTAGTCTTTTCATTTTCTCAGATTATTCCTTTTTCATCTGAAAGGTGACAAATTCTGATATTTTAGTCTCTTTACGCCTAATTTATTCATCAAGGCAACCTGTGACCATCGATGAAAATTATTTCAACTTTTCTTTCTCAAGTTATTCATCTGAATCATGTGAATCTGACTCATCCTCAGACTATACAGGTCTCTATGTTTTTTACTCTTTCTACCGTTTTTATTCAAGTTTGTTAATTTCATTAAAAATTGTGAAAAACTTAATTTATCTTTGCTTTCTTGTATCCTTCAATTATTATCTTTCAGTTTGCATCTTTACAATCGACTATTTTTGTCCTTTTCTTTGGTTTTTGGAAGGAGTTGAAACTAAAACTGCCTGCTTTATCTATTCAGCAAATTGCTTCTTTTCTTTCCTTTTGATTTAAAGAAAATTCTAGTATTGTTCATTTTCTTCGAAAAATTATTTCAATGCAATTGCAGTGCACTGGCCCAGCTAAGCATACTTTTCCTAAGAAAAGACAGCAGTTTTGTGCTGACTATAGTCAACATAGAATCCCAGAGATGTTTCAACAGTAAAGACCAGAGGTATCATCATTTAGTTGAGCATTACTGCTCTGGCAGTGGACTTTTTATCGTTGGAAATTGTATAGGAACAGCTATAGTAGCGAAATATATTGGTTTGGTTGGCCAGTAATTTCGGAAATGCTCTGCTTTTATAGTACTCTGGCTGAGTTAAGTTGTAGTCTGGACCAAAAACAAACATATTTTTCTTTCTGGAGTGCCCATGAAAGTCCAGATAAAGCTAAATGTCATGTGTTTAACTTATTTTTTCCACCATTTTTTTCAGATGGTACACCTCAGGGAACATAAACTTCGATCTTGACTTGAACTACCTATTGATATCTTTTCCTGATGCTCCGCACCTGGAATTACCCATGATCACTCCATCTGGATTCAACATCGGAATAATCACAGTTAGAACTCTATGTGAAAAATAAATTACTTTTTTCTCAAATATTCAGATTAGGGACTGAAGCATATGTATTTCATCAGATTTGAGACAATAATTGAAGAGTTTGATTATCCGGGATGAACCCTACCTGTTATCAAAAGGACAGGTTTGCATTATTCAGCACTGGGCTTCCCAATCATAACCATAGGAATGCAGACCCCAGTCAAACTATTTCCTAAGCTTCCTATCTAAGCAACACTGCTTAACATTTTAATATCCCTAGTCAAATCACTGTAGGTGTAAGGTATGCAATAGGCAAATTTTATCTATTCCTCACCTTTCGTCTCAATTTCAAAAGAAAGCTCATAGAATTTTCTCATCGATAATTTTTCGTATAGAAATTTGTATCTTAATTTTTTCTAAGTGAAGGTAGTTTTCGTGCTGTTGAGTTGAGCCCACTTAGGATAGGAGGATGAATAGACGAAAGGGTTAAGATTCTGACTTTGATATAACATATGTTACTTTTGCATAGTGTGTATCACTTTTGGTCAAATTGCAAATATTCAGCTTGATTCTTTGATGGTTAGGACAGTTGCCCATGGTGAAGTAGAACCAGTAGATGTTTCCCCTTGTGTTTGAGTCGATTCTCAGAAATAGGTCGTATTCATTGTCCGATACTTTGACAACACAATCAAGATTTCCTCCCTCAAATCGAGATTCGAATATGAGCTATTCCTGTAGAGTCAAGGTTGGGTTCATTCCTTCAAATGCTCGGTAGTATATTTAATTTTTGTAGAATTGATTGTGCATCATGGTCTGCTGTATATCACCATATCGTACGCTATACAGGGAACTCGTCTTTATGATGCCTTTCTCGTCAAAAGGGTAGTTGTTTGGAGCATATTTCTTGTGAAAAATTATAGAATCCTGCCATCTTGGTCCAAGGTAGATGATTCTATATGCATGTGGAGAGTTGAGCCTTGTCAGTTCTTTCATGAGCGTCTCCACAGGGGGAAAGGTGAAGAGCAGAGGTATTTTGGCAATGGACTGATGAGGATCAATCTGCGACCAACCTAACTATTTCATTAGTATAAAATTATTGACAAGATAAAGATGCAAAGATCATTCATATCTTTCCAATCAGCTAGTTTTTCTCTCTAATTGTATCTGAAAGTCCTTTCAAAGTATTGATGGTCCTTTCGCTGATATCGTTGATGGTAGCTTTCAACTTAGCTAGCTTCTTGTTGCGGGCTTCAACGTCTTAGAAGTGATAGGCTTCATCGGTGCCAAAGTTGAGCAAAGCTATCAGACAAACAATTTTGTCCAAAAGTTGATCAAGTTTGTTCTAGGAGTTGAGAGCAATGATTTATTAGTAGACTGGATGTCGGAATATTTTAGCATTTGTTTGCTCAACCTTTTTACAGAATGCCACCAATGCTGCAGCTAATTGCTTAAGGGTCTCACCCAACTGATTCTCGAAGGCATTGAGATCAGCCAACAAAGCCTTTCCATTTTATTTGAGCACTTTTGGATAAAACTCCTTGCTATTTTTCACTTGCTCATACAACTTCAGTTACTTTGTGAACTGCTCTATAAATATGCTGCATATGCCAATTTGTACCTGAGAGGAACAACATTTTGCTGAGTCGGTATAGCATTCTTGACGGCCTAATCATTGCAGATAAAGCATGCTGAGCATGTGATTTGTTTCTGATTATACTGTTTGCCAAACCACACGACATCTAAGGGATCTCTTTGGTCTGATTTGCAGTTTTTTCGCTTGCAGGTTTGGCATCGGACTAGTTAAATGATTTTGCGAGATATTTCTGACGACATTATATTATTATAGTTTACTCGCACCTCTTAGCCTTTGTAATAAAATAATAACAAATAGGAGCGAATGAGCAAACCAAAAGCTCGAAGAGTCAACTACAGAATAAACTATTGCTCCAGTTAAGATGCATAATATCCAGTATCTGAACTGGTGCTACAGTCTGCTGAAGCCAGAGGATGGATCAGCAAAAGATTCGCCCCTTTTCCTCAAACAATTGTGATTTAACTTTTGGAGACGACTGTAGTCACTAACTTAGCTTTTTTGTCACACCAGAACAAAATATGTACGAGGATAGATATAGAGGGGAAACAGGATCATGAATATAACTGGAGTAAATTAGGATACACTACTCTGGAATCAGGTGTCAATACCAACTATCAATCTAGATAACTGAGAAACATCAATTTAGGAGGTAAAGTCCTGCTACTTCTGAAGTTCACCTTCTATCAAAATTATACCAACCATATCAACATTTTCAATCAAATCGGACTCATTGCTTTGCTTGTCTATGGATAAAAAGCTACTGTTGAAAAGTAATGGGTCCGAGGAAAGGAAGGCAATATAATGGCTAGCTTGAGTGATCTCGATCGTGAGACCATAATGAAACTGAAAAACTTGTAACTAATAAAAAGGGATGCAGTGGAGGAACATAGATTCTAAGATGCGAAAAGTATTAAAGAGGATATAGAAACCCTTCAAGGCCATTTACAAGCATTGATTGTACTTGAAAGGGACAAGAAAGAAGCGATAAAAAGAGAAGATTACGATGATGCCAAATAAATAGTGGAAAGAATGAAAAAACTCAGAGGGCCGATGGTTTTTCATAGATCCAATCCCCTTTCAGCCAACAACAGTCTTTAGTTAGCAAAAAGTGGAATTTATAGTCCCAAAAAGAAATTGCCGAAAAGTATGATGGCAGACTACAACGATTCAATTTCAGCATAAGGATAGGATTTCTATATAATGCCCGATAGAAGATCTGAACCTCGAAGTCGCAAAGGTTTTGACCTGAACACTCCAAAGAGAAAAAATTCAGTGGTTCCATTTGATTAAATAAAAATCAGCGCAAGGGAGAGATATCCAGTTGAGTAGTAGCTTCAAAAATAAAATGAGGGTTCTGTAAATTTATTCATCCCAAAAAAACCTTTGCCTCCTAAATACAATAAGAGCCCCAAAACAAATAAAGATTTATCTCTAGATGATGAATTGTTATAACCTCGGCCTCTTCCAATAATGAAGAAGGTATAAAAATTGACACATGATCAGGTAAGCGAATGCAATCGTTATTTTTCCATCTTCAACTAGGTTACTTTTGAATACTTACTCTCAAAAGACCATGTAAACCGGTAGAAAGGAGTGACCATGATAAATGGAGTCATGAATGAAATGGAGCCTGAAGATAAGAAAGAAGCTGATTAATTTGTTATGGCTGCCTTGTTTGCCGTCAGAAAGCTAATTGATGATCGGATTATGAGTGTTTTGGCAGGAATTGTGGATTTCTTCGGGATGATGATGAGAAAATTCCGACCTGGCCTTATTGGCCCAGCATCCAAAAATATTCGATACATCCTTGATAGACTAGCATAATATCTTGGTCACAACAACTAAAAATTTAGACAAACCTGCTAAGACGTTTTTGCTTCCTTACCAAGTCACAAACTTACAAATCGATAACTGTGTTTTGAGGTTCTGATGAGTAATCCGAAATAAAAGTCACCAAGGGTTGTCGCAGGTAAACTGAAAATGTTAGATGATATAGTTGACAAATATCACTTGAGTCAAGATGTCGACGAGTTGATTGATTTTGGAAAGAGATATCTTTAGGACAAAAATAGTTAAGTACGAGTGGCAGCTGTAGGCTTGATGGCTACACTGAGTCGAGAGATGGGATATGAAAATTTGTATCAAGATCTTGAAGGCTTAAAACCTCAGGTGATCAAGATGATAGAGGATCAAATTGTAGCAGATGGAGGATTAATCAAAAAAATATAAGTGAAGAAGCACATATCTTCAAAAAAGATACCAAACATTTCTTCAAAAGCACCTCAATCTCCTAAACAGCCAACCAACCCTGAGTACTATTGTGATTACTGCAAAATATTTGACAAAAGATTTTAAAACGAAAATTTCAGGGACCAACATCTATACTCTTCCTGCAAACTGATAACTCTCTGCCCTTAGTGCAGTCAAGCAATTTAAGTGAGTAGCCTCAATAACCATCTTTTGACTTAATGCTAAAAGCATAAATATTTCAAACGTTGCCCGAAATGCAAATAGGCCGTCCCAAGCAAGTAATATAACCAACATACAAAAATTAAAGAATGTATCCCAGCCAAAGCCCCAGCTCTCGCCAACAGATGTCCCCTTTGCCATGAAGATATTGAAACAGGAGATAGAGGCTGGGTGAAGCACCTGGTTACAGAAGGTTGTCCTAACAATCCAAGAACGTGAAGGTAATAATTACTTTTTATTGATTTTTTGATATGATATGAATTCAAGTATTAATCATGAGGGGGCAACAACCGATAGAATGGCACCGTAGACTCCGCATACCACAACTAGTGTCATGAATACGACAATTAGCTTCTGATTTAGAGTTCTTAGACCCTTGACCTTGTAGTAACATATCGCAGGAAAACCGCCTGCCATCATGACTCCAGCTGTTCCTCCCAACAAGGCGAAGTAGCTGTTGACGCTGGTGAAAAAGATTGCAATCGCAAGCCCTGACAATGCCAGAATCAGGCTGATCATGATGTGATTTTTGTTGTTTTTTTCGAGGCCCATGCTTTAGAAACAGACTTGTCGAGCTGGGAAGAGATTGAGCGGTATAGCGAAGAACAAAGCAATGACCATGAGGAACTTTCCAATAGCAACGGTAGTAGTGAGAATAGAGGCAAGGACCACACCATTGATGGACCTTTCAGGAGTATGCTCAACAAGAAGCAAATATCCTGCCATCCCGACTAAAAAGTATGAAATGATTTCAGTAATATGAACTCTTAAGAATATTTTATCCATTCTCTTCTTGGTAGGATTTTTGAGATCGAACATGAGAGGGAATATCAACTGATGATTGACAAAGCAGAACATGAGGGACGCAAACCCTTGCATCTGCATTGATAAGCCTTCCCAATCCCATTTGCCAAACCATACCACTTTGTCCCAGTTAAGATGCAAGATGCCTCCGTATTCACAATATGAACCGATGCAGTCAGATTCTGGGGGAGTGAAGCCAGTGAAGAGAGTTATAGTTAGGACAACAGTATTGAAAACAGTTGCCAACACCCCGATAATTGCTACTTTTTGAAGAACTCCAATTTATTTTTTCAGGACGAAAACCATATCAAGTGCTAGACCTCCGACATTCAACAACACTCTGATAAGTTAGCCTGAATAGAAAAATGAGTACCTGTTGTTGTGTACTTCTCTAACTGCCTGACTTAGTAGATGTCCATATCAAGGACGTCTGACAGCAATTGGAGGATGAACTTGGCGAAGATGACCTGGAAGCATACGGTAATGCCCCATGGGTAAAGGATCAAACAAAATTCAGCAAACTTTCTGAATTTACTTCCGTAGGCCTGCTCGCACATCTAACTGTAGGACTCGATTTTAAAGCGATGAATCAATCGAGAAAGAGTATACATGCCCAGATAGCTGAAGATTGCAGCTATGAAGAGATATAGTACATAGTAGAAGATACCTGTTTGTTCGACTCGATAGGGAAGGTTGAAGATGCCAGTGCCCATGGCAGATGCCAGAAGAGCGAAGATAGATCCTCGCATGGCCCCAATTTGGATGGGAGCAAATGCTCTTTGGAAGAAGTTCTTATCTTTTCTGTCAATGTCAGCACTCTCTCCTGTTTTTTCAGTAGTAAGCATAGCATAGTCAGAAGTGTCTTGAGATTATGTTTTTGCTCTGCCCTCCATTAAACTTTAATATATAAATCCGATCGAATATAGATATTTTTACCTTACTATTCGATTATTCAAAGTCCATAAATTCAACGCTCACATATTCAGCTTTATTAATAATTTTATATCCAGCATGCTATCAGGATATTCTCTTTCCAATAGTCGATTAAAATAAGTCAAATAAAAAGTGGAAAAAAGGAGTGAATAAAGTGAGGTATACAACGATCGGCTCGTTTGTGGATAGGAAAAATACTAAATCTAATAATTAAAAACACAGATCGTCGGAATAAATCAGGAATAAATCACCTTTCGACAAAAAATAAGCCAAAATCAACCGAGATAAAATATAACAAGCATCAACGTTCCTACCTAGCACAGATATAGCGAAGTAACAGACGAACATCAAAATCAAAAAAATTATGAGAAGGCCAAAATCACTCTCCTTGAATAATCGGAAGAAGACAGTCGAAATAATTCAATCATACCTTACGAACAGCAAAGATACAGGCAGAAACAAACATATCTGGAAAGTGACCTATCTGCATTTGATTCCGAGTATTCTAAAAAAATGGTAAATTTGAGCATTAGAAAGCAGGCGTATCAGCATGAGGGACCGATAATAAGTTCGAAAAAAATATCCTCAGTCGAGCAAAGTGATAGAAGAGTTCTGACAAGACTACGCGAAAAGCTAATGTTCGAACAAGTCAGAGTTTCAAGAATGAAAAGCTGTATACAATAAAGATGTATTACTGAAGAAGAATCAAATGGCCTATAAAATTTGCATGAGAAGGTCTGTCTGAACACAAAGAAGGTCGATATGAATCCTGTTAATATCCATAACAATACTAAGTAAATACGAAGAAAAGAGAGTAAATTATGGCTGTGCCGAAAATTTCAAATGAAGAAATGGATTCAGGATAATTATGGAAAAGAATAAAATAAATTTTGTAAATTAGTACAAAAGTAGGGTAGACCAACAGGAGCTAACAGTATTTTAGTAGAGAAACATATCAAATACTCATAAAAAGATAACAAAAAAAAAATAAGCTATTAAGCCAGAAGCAAGATTAAAACTGATGCATCAAACCACAGTAACAGTCCCAAGGACAATAAAGATTTAAACGATTTGGTTGTAAGTAACAAAAAAATGAGCTTGGCAGAGATGAAAGAACAAAAGTATCAGCAGCTTCATAAATTTTGGAAAAAGCATAAAAGAGAAAGAGCTCACAGTACTTTGGTAGTATTGAGTGAAGATTCTGATAGTATGCATCATAAAATATCATCAATTCTAACAAAAATCAGATAAAAAAGAAAAGAAGTCGAAGGTAAAGAAATCGAAGATTCTTATGGTTCTAAAAGATAATTTTTGACAATTAAACTGAAGGCCAGGAGCAGTTCTTCCCTGAAGGGAAAAAAATTGATAAAAAGAGCACAGCAAGCCATAATAGATGAAAGGCTTATCAAGACATAGGCCAAGAGTGTAGCAGCTCTGGACACATCGATCAAGATATACTCCAACAGTCAAAAAAGTAGGCATATTTCACAGATGATGACAAGAGAGCAGCCCTATGTCAAGGTAAACATGCACTAATTACACTGTGCTTAATGATATCTTTTCTTGTTTTTGTCATTGTTGATATTATAAAAATGTTCAGGTACATGAGACTGGTTGATATGCTAAGAGATGTTATCGAGAAGGGCAAACAAGTCAAAGATGTTGTCTATCGCAATAGCAAACTAAACAAGACCTAAATAGCAGCTTCTTACTCTTTAGTGAATTCGATTGTCAATAACTATGGTCAATTTGTTGAGAGTAGTGAATTGATCTAAGGTCGAACAAAAGAGAAAGTTACAAATCGATGGTTGTTGATGGTGATGATGGGAGAGTATGTTAACACAGGGAAAATAATTGGAGGAGGTAAACTGAAAAGATTGATAGTAGAGAACAAGGATGTTGTTCCTCAGATCGATCGCTAGAGTAAAATAAGCAAGCCTATTGTACAGCTGAGAATAAGAAAAACATCTGAAATTCCTAAAAATGAACTATAATAACTGACAAAGGAAGGAAGAAAGGATCAGTTGGTCCCCAATCTGTATCACTTCAAATATGAAGTATACTCATAATTAACTAAAAATAGCGAGGTGTAAATCCTAAAATCAAAAGCCTGTGTGATGCAGAGTCTCAGTAGCTGCCTTCCAGCCTATTTGCTTATGCACGGGGTATAATAAAAATGGAAGAACAGGAAATTTGATGTTATGGACGCCTGTTCTGCTCCTGGAAATAAAACAATCCAACTAGCTGAATATTTAGGAAATCAAGGAAAAGTATTTGCATTTTAAAAAGATCGCAAAAGGTTCCAATTGCTCCAAAAAACTCTTTAGAAATACTAAGCGAACAACGTAATTCCACAGAATATGAACTATCTTGAAGTTGGTCCTTCGAAATTGTACAAAAAGGTTAAATTTATCTTGCTCGATCCAAGCTGTTCAGGTTCAGGGATGTTGGTAAATTTCAGAAGATAATCAAAGGCAGAGAAAGATGAACATGATAAACAGTCTTTTTAAGAATTTTGTTAGGGAACGTACAATGCTTTACCTCAATCAGAAAAAGACCGAGTCGAAAAATTACATAAATTTCAAGTTGAACTTTTGAGCCATGCTGCCACTCTCTAACCACTAAGACTTTCATACTCCACTTGTTCAATCTACAAAAGATAAAATGAAGACGTTGTTTAAGAGTTTCTGAAATATCATTCATAATATCGCTTGAAAAAATTCAGAATTACTCATGACAATATTAGTCAAGGTTTTGGCAAAAATTACTAAGCTTGCATCAGGATAGACCCTCGTATTGGATAGAGTGATGGCTTTTTTGTGGCAGTATTCACAAAAGGGGGTGTCAGTTCCCAGAAATGATGTCTACACAGTGATATTTATAGCTTTAAGTGTTCGTTATAAATATTAATCAGTGATGAGTAGCGATTCAGATCTTTAGAAAAACCTGTAGTCCTTGCAACAGCTTCAAACCAAGTTAGTGAAAGATATTTTCAAGAGATAAACTTCTCTCAAGAGCTCACAGTAACAAATGGATGCCAAAAATGAGGCAGTTATGTTCAACATCCAGCACCTTAAGGAGTTCTATTCTAAATTCGCAGAAGAGTGCAAAGTTGAGTGGGTTGGAATTTACTACTAGCTGCTTGAGTTGTTCAACAGAATCGTGGAAGTCTATCAGATCAAGATACAAAAATTGGAAGATGACCTTGAGGACAAAAATGAAACTATCAAAGAGCTTGAGCAGACAAACTCAAGAACTAAGTACAGTGATAGTGGTATCACTGAGCTGAATCGGTTGAACCAAGCTGAAGATTGGCATTTCAATGGCAAAAGGGTCAAAATAAGTGACTTCATCGCCGACAGTTGGACAAAAAATCAACCCTTCCTCAATCAAAATGTTTCAAGTTAAGAAGTTGATGCCATTGAATAAGTTGAAGAGCTTTAGACAGAAGATCGAGGTGGTAGAGCATTAATTGATCTCACTGAGTAACTCAATCGGAAAAATCCTGTCCAAAGGAAGCTGACTTACAAAGAGTCAGAGGAGTTGTGGGATGGATAAGTGAGTGCTATCTTGAGTGTCGAGTCTTCAACTAAATTAAATGCCTCTGATTTATTGAAAAAAAGGAAGAATAGTTCCGGTCTATCATCTAGCAGCAACAGCATGAACCTCAGAAGTAGCATAAAAAATGCGACAAGTACTGACAACTGGTAGGTCCAGAGAGCCTCCAATACTCGCCTGGATAAATTGAGGCAATCTTTTATGAATAAGAAGAAAAACGAGAGGCGGATAATATGATTGTAGTTTGCACTGCTATCCACCATAGTTATATTATTTAGTTAAGTTGACATGTGGAGGCACTTTAAAATGCTCTTAAAAAAAGTAAGAACTCCAATACAGTTCATGGACTATAAGGATCTCGATTCTCATCTTCTTAACCCTTTGGGAACGCAAATCTATTACACGCCAAAAATACAAAAAATGTTCTTCACTTAATAACTAGCAAAATATGTTCGCTTTATCGATCGAAAGGATAAAATCAAAAGCAAGGATCTTCAATCTCTCGTTTAGGCAATTCTGACAGAGTATGGAGCCATTCATGGTCTGGAGAAACATCCCAAATTCATGGACAATCTTAACTTTTCAATCACCAGAAATTATGCATTTAAAGAAAATTAGCTCAGCCCGTACCATGGAATTGTAGACTATATGATCTGGCTAAATGAACAACATTTTGTACCAGTCATGTTTTGTGAGAATAAAATCAACCCTTTTGCAGGTATGGCAATGGCTGATGCCACAAGAGCTCTTAGGTGCATCGCTCGAAATGATTACAAGAACAGTGGACATGCTATCGTAACCACAGGACACGAATGGCAAATGTTCAAGGTCTATAGTTCGATGAAAGGAGAAAAAACTGTAGTTTATGAGGGCAGAAATCACTTCAGAAGTATCACCAAAGACCATGAAATGATTTCAGTGATTCTTGGGCTGATTGATGAGTCTCTTGAGACTGAAAGGGAATAGGTTCTATTATTGAAGTCAGCTTATGATGTAATAGATGAGGGAAAGCACATGTTAGAAGCCTAAACTGAATAATAAGCCAAGAAAAACTCTCCTATGAGTAAGCTCCTGACAAAGTATTATGAAAAAAAGAGAGATTCAACATCAAAGTGACAGATTCAAATGATATGACTGTGTATATACTTCCCCTATCTAATTTATCCTTTACGAAGCGATAATAATCAAATATTTGAGCTTCGTCCATTCATTTTTCTAATAACATTAGTTTCAATAATAAAAATCGATGAAATATTCGCAACTGATCGAAAAATGCATCAACTTGATTGATACCTTCGACTAAAACAAAATGACACCCGACTCCCATGCCGAATAATATCTATCCGCTCTCAAATGCTAAGACACGGAAAGAGTCTTCATGAAACAAGTTTTTTATGGCTGTGAAAGATATAGAGGGTTCCTTAAAGTCTCAAACAACTTCATCTTTAGCAAGTTCTCAGGAAGCACCAACAGAAAGAATGACGGTACTTTTTTTGCCATCTTCACCTATCTTATCTGCTTCCGAATGGATTAGCTGCCTTTCAAAGAGTTCAAAAAAATAATTCTAAGTCAAGACCAAGTCAAAATGAATGTACTTTTCACCTTCATTTTTGATTTTGATATGCTGAGATAAGAGGTCTTCGATCAATGGCAGCACCAATTAGAGATGGACTACCTCGAAGGAAAATTAATTACCAAGTTAATAGAAAGAAAATAAAAATGTGATGAACTCATCGGAAAAGTGAACGAAAATGCCACTGGAAAGAAATTTGAAGGCTAAATGACTGGTAGTCAACAGAACATAGAAGATATAAAAGATAGAAAAAGGACTACTGTAGTTCAGGAATTCAATTTGACCAAGCCAAAGCCAAAGATGATTCCTTAAGTTGAAAAGATTTAGGTGGGATTCAAGGCCAATCCTGTGAAGAAAACCAAAAAAGACCTCAACATGATTGAATAATAGAAAAAGAACAGGAGAAAATAGATTCAAGACAACATTCGTAAAAACTATGAATAAAACAAAAGTAAACAATAATTCGAGTTCTAAACTTCAAAAAGACCCACAAATCTGCCTAAAATAAAAGAACAAGTGGAACAGTAGATCACCAAAGAGCTAAAGAAAAAAGTGGCAGCAAGACCTGTGCCTAAATTTAATGATGTCGATATCAAGCTCAACGTGGCAGCTATTTTACGATAGGAGAAGAAACTCAAAGAAAAGATCGATGAGGAGGAAAAGAGAATGAAAGATTTGGAAATGAATATGAGAGATGAGAGTGAGCATTAAAACTGGAAGAAGGAGATGAAAGAGAAGGACAAATATGAATAAATGGAACTTCAGATGAGAAGGAAGATATAGATGGAACTTGCTCGATAGGCAGCCATGCAAGCCTGTGAAGATAAGATTGAGGAGAAGAAAAATCTTGTCGAAGATATGAAGCAAATTGCTATTGAGTTAAAAGCTGAAAGATAAAAATTATAAAACTAGGA
>Ga0100402_1004112_pt1 | contig 15500 bp, 10 predicted proteins | sample CryGeyme20150102_FD_80419 | JGI IMG/M metagenome (GOLD analysis project Ga0100402, IMG submission 80419) | Groundwater microbial communities from Crystal Geyser aquifers in Utah, USA - Crystal Geyser metaG 2015-0102 | ecosystem: Environmental > Aquatic > Deep subsurface > Groundwater | place...
CATGGAGGGTGTGGTCCGGTTGTGATCAACTATGTCACCCTTCGGGGTGCCAATGGTTACCTTCGGGTGACCTTGGCGCCCTGCGGGCGCCATAGTTGTGATCCCCGTAAATTAGATGTTCAAATTTTTTTTTTTTTTAACCATGAGGCGGAAGAGTGGAAGACGTTGAGCCGTTCCTTCAAACTGGGTCAGAGCATGCTCAGCCGACATAAGGTTTCCTCCAAATTCTTGATCCACTGCCGTCGACGACATGATCATTTGTGCTGGCACATAAAGTACGGGGATTCCTGCCTGAATGTTTTTGTTGGTAATAACGCTCCAATCCTCTCCATCTTGTGTGATGAGTTCAAAACCCTCGGCTGTTTGAGCTCCACATTGCTGAGCCCATTCCTGTAAGGAATACACGTCTCTTTGTGCCGTCTCCTGAATATCGATAGTTCCCATCATAGTGCCTGTTCTACCGACAGCGAGCGATGGCATTCGTTGCGTCGTTTGCGTCGGCATCAAGCGAGGAAAAGCTTGAAAGGCCGTGACGACCGTGGCGAAAAGGCTGTTAGCCAGTACAAGATTGCTGATCTTCATGGCTGCAAATAGAAAGATGCAATTCAATCTGAGAAAAGGGCTGTAATGGATAATAATATTATTTTTTCCTGCCGAAACAACTGCTGCTTCCGCAGAATTCAGGCAAAAAAAGTGAGGAGGAATTAAAACACGACGTTCATACACATCATGCCAAAAAGTCCAGTCAGTCTTCGAGACACGCAAACTGCAGCCGAGCGAACGGCTAAATCCTTCGACACACGTTGCCGTTTGGTAGTGCGTACTAGACTGATTTCAACAATAGGGTTGAGGGTTGACAAACCCTTGAAAAAAATATACAATAATAATAATGATGCAAACATCATCGCCTGCCAAAATGAAACTGCAAAACGTCATAAGCACCTGAATTAATCTCCCTGTATCAAAAAATTTAAAAAGAATAGTTGAAATAATAAATCATAAAGGTTTTGAAACGCATTCGGTTATAGCGTTTGCCCATGCCTACAGTACTATAACACCACATTTTTTGACAAACTGCCTAGGTGCAACTTCCTACCAGTAACAATTACTTCATATGAACTCTCAGGGGCCACAAAATGGTCAATTCTTTGGGCATACTAGCTTTAAATGCTACCTGCCTCCTAGTATTAAGCCCTCAAAGTCACAGAAAAGAAGCAAGCATTAGGTTGAACCACAGTCAAGAAAGAAGAAGGGCATATGACGAAGCAATGCAAGTGTGCAAAAAGAGTAGTAGCATCATGTAATTAAAAGAAGTTTCTTATTGGTGGCTACCAGCCACTAAGCTTCTTGGCGCTTGGAGCCCAGACCCTACTAGTAATGATAGTACTAGCTACAGTGAAGAGTAGTAGAGTCAGCAGGCTGAAACTTAACGTTAGCTGACTCTTGTTACCATCACCATACATAGAATTCTTGACATACAACTGCTACACATGCAGTGAAACTTAATCATTTATTTTATCATGTCATTAGTGTTAATAGTAGTTGTTAAACCCTATGTAACACTGGGTTAATCCATCATTCAAGGTTTCTTACTAGTAACATGACTGCTGCATAAACGTTATGTCAGCCAGCTGGAAGCTTTCTGGCTCCAGGAAATATGATTTTGATTCTGTCCTCTAGCTCCTCATTAATTGCTTTTCCAAATTCAATAAATAAATAATGAATGGAAAGCTCTCAATGAGATCTGTCATTCCTTTGCACCACTACTTTGTTTTGTACTGATTTGCATTTTTCATTCCTTCACTATATTTTTTTTCAGTACAACCTAACCAATAGTGTCATCCTGACTCTAGCTAACAATACTAGGGTCCTCTACTACACCACTACCTGAGGTAGTACTAGTCTAGTCTGGTAGTAGTCGGATTAACGCTAACTGCAACCTCTAACCGTAATGAAGAATTTTCACACCACGAGTCATCGGGGGTTTACAGCTGAGATGAGAGTTATTATTACCCTGGTAATTAAAAAGAAGGACATGGAGTTCGACGAACCAGATTTAATCAGATCTTTTTGACGGCAGTAGCAGCGCAGCAGCGCATAAAACTTAAAAGTTGTTCCAATAGAATACTACTACTACTACTAGCAACATTGTATACGAGAGATAGCAACCATGCTCAAATCCTTGACTGCACCCGCTAGAAAGCTCGTCCAAGTCAAAAACACTGCCGTTCGAAATTACTTTGCCTCTGCTCCCATCGCAAAAGCCTTGACCACCGAAGAATGCATTGCCCTCGAAGATAAATACGGCGCCTACAATTATGCACCTCTACCAGTGGTACTTTCGAGCGGTAAGGGCACCAAACTCACCGACGTGGACGGCAAGGAATATTTTGATTTTTTGTCGGCCTACTCGGCGGTCAATCAAGGGCATTGTCATCCCAAAATTATTGCAGCCTTGACAGAACAGGCTCAAACGTTAACCTTGACCAGTCGAGCTTTTCATAATGATGTTTTGGGAGAATATTCCGAATACATTCACAATTACTTTGGCTACGATCGAGTCCTGCCCATGAATACGGGCGTAGAAGGAGGCGAAACAGCTGTGAAACTCGCACGCAGATGGGGATACGATGTCAAGGGAATCCCCAAGGACCAGGCACGAGTCTTATTTGCCAATAACAACTTTTGGGGTCGTTCATTGGCCGCTATTTCTTCTTCCAGTGACCCTACAGCCTACAATGGATTTGGTCCCTACATGCCAGGATTTACCTTGATCGATTATGGTAGTGTGGAGGCTCTCGAAAAGGAATTGGAAAAGGATGCCGCCCACATTGCAGCCTTTATGGTTGAACCCATTCAAGGAGAAGCTGGAGTTGTTTGTCCACCAGATGGTTACATGAAGAAAGTCAAGCAACTGTGTGAAAAGCACAATGTTCTCTTGATCGCCGATGAAGTCCAGACAGGAATCGCACGAACCGGATATGAACTTGCTGTACAACATGATGATTGCAAGCCCGATATGGTGGTGCTTGGAAAGGTGAGGATTTTTTCTGTTTATTTCTTCTTCTTTTCGTTTGCTGCGATACCATGACACGCGGTCACTGACTCGTCATTCCTTATTTTTCAGGCTCTCTCTGGCGGTGTCCTACCAGTTTCGGCCGTATTGGCCAGTGACGAGATCATGCTAACATTAAAGCCCGGTGAGCACGGATCCACGTACGGAGGTAATCCGCTGGCTTGTAAAGTGGCCATGGCAGCATTGGACGTAGTACGCGAGGAAAACCTGTGCGAGAACGCTGTCGCACGCGGACAACAACTTCGTGACGGATTGAGTGCCGGCATGGACACTTCCATTATTGAGGATGTTCGGGGAAGAGGTTTGCTGTGTGCGATTGTTATCGATCAGCCCAAGGCTGGGTACGGAGCGAAGGGTAAAGCTTGGGATCTATGCTTGAAAATGAAAGATCGCGGTCTTTTGGCCAAACCGACACACGGAAATATTATCCGATTTGCGCCACCACTCATCATTACGGAGGAAGAAATCAACCAATGCCTTGATATCATTCACAAGAGTGCCAAGGAACTCGAATAAGCGATATGTATGGAGTTGATAATATCAATGCGTTTTAAACTGCAAGCTGCTTCACCACCAGCAAGCAAAAAAGTAAAATTAATAGACAATATTTGGCCTTCAAGTCGAAGCTGTTGTTGATCTCTAACTGTATTCTTTTCTCCAGTAGCAGCGCTGCTTTAATGGAAGTACAGTATGAGTGGGGAACACGGCCACAATGCTTTCTACCAACCGTAATAGTACCATTCACTCGCCAGATTGAAGATCGATACTAGGTGTTTTTCGCAGCAACTAGTAGGACTTGACCAAATAAATGCTTACTGTACTAGCTAGCTACCTTCCATTTCTCTACCTTCACTATCGCCGAAGCTTGAACGTCGTGAAAGTCATTTTCGTCGTTTCATATTGTCACTTTTAAAGACTGACAGAGGATTCAATGGTGACACTCTCCTGATTTGTGTATAACTGTGCCAGTTCTATCCATTCATCGTACAAGGATGCGCTGTCCGTGAGAAAGATTCCATTCCGACTTTAGACTTAAAAAATGGCGGGTGCCTGGTTCTCGAGTATTGGCAGAGAGCGAGAACGATGACAATAAATTCGCGCATTCCTTTCATTTCTTGTGTCATCACACTTCTTGTTCGCGTGATTCCGATCGAACTTTAATGCCGATCAAGCTTTTCTAAAAGCAAGGCCGTTTTCCAGTTCAAGACTTCAACAGAGTATTCAAGTAGTATTCTGTTGAGAAGTACGACAGTGTTCCCACACTAAACTAAACTTGTATCGAACCCAATTCATTTCATTTTCCGGCTACACCTTGCGCCTCTTGGCAGACGTGTCAATCAAAATTGTATTACCATTGGCGTCTTCCTTGTTGATGCCGCCTCCCCCTGCTTCTCCTACATCCACTGGTCCATCAGCCTGTCGTTTTCTTGCTGTTTTGCTGCTATCATCCTCGACTGCTGCAGCGTCCGCTGGAGGATCTGCTCCGTTCATTGCACTCGCAGCTGGTATCGCCGGCACCGCCGCGGCTATCGCAGCGCTACCCGCAGCTATTACAGGTGTTGCTGCCTTGGAGCCTCGCTTCGAATCATTTCCGCTGCCTTTCTGAGACGATGTTTTCCTTGGAATATATCCGATTCGCGAGGGTTTTGCAGGCGCATTATTCAATGCATCTCCACCTCCATTACCAGCGGCATCAGTAGGTGTTCTCTGCCGTGCTGACATGTGAACCCGGAACCCAAACACGCGTGGAACGTAGGATGAATTGGGTGGCAATGGATCCGGTACGAGATTGGAAAAGGTCATGAGGAACAAATGCGGAAAGGTCGTCCCAAAGGCAGCCCCGTCAACTCCTGCAGCTCCCGCAACATGATGACTACTACTTCTAGATCGAACAGGCGGAGGATGGTAGACGCACTGACACTTGGGACAAAATATCTTGACAGTGTCTGCTCCCATTTCATCTCGGATCCCTACCGGCAGTACCGGTTGTCCCGAGCATTGTGCCAAGGGGCAGGTTCCAAATTCCTTGGCCGCGTACTATAAACAACAAAAGAATGGTGGTGGTGGTGTTTTTATGAGGGGACGAAATGGGACGAGATGATACGATGTCTCTGGTACTCAGCGCAACACATATCACAGAGCGAAAACAAAAAATTGTATCTACCACACCACAATACACAAACGCCCCACATGCATACCTTGTTGTACATGGCATCCAGTCCGTGTGCTGTGATGATATACCGAGCATGTATCAGTCCGTACAAGGTACACGCCGACTGTGTCAAATGACTATCATCACTATCATCTGGTCCAATGCGGTCCAAAATCAAATCCAAACAATCGCTAAAGTTGGATACGCATGCTCGTAGTCCGTATAAATTGAATCCATCTTCAATGTAGGAACGTTCCACTTCACAAAACATTTCGTGTCCCTTTAATCCGCAGAACCTACAGTATATATTTTTTGTGCAATGAAAAAGACGATTTGTTTGAAATTGTAGGAATTGAAACGAGATGGGAACATTCATAATGTACCAATAGAGAGACCAGAGAGAATTGAGTTAGCAAGGAGCAAGGGGAGACACACACACCCCGGACGATCGTGAACAGGTAATGCTGCGACAGTCGGTCCTATGATCTCTTGCATTAGCGTTCTTACCATTGAATCCACGGTTCATCATGGCCTGAGCCAGATGAGTCTTCATTAAACGCCATTGCGTATAGTAGATATTTTATTGCCGTCGAAATTTTTGACCCGTCTCTTGACTGGCAGCACTTTCAAAAATTAACCCAAACAAAAGAATGAGGCTCTCCGTTGGTCTCAAAAAGCTATTAGATGTCGTATCGACTGGTGTTTGTGAGGTTGTTGTTTTTTGGTCTTCTATAACTATCAATCCTTTGAACTGGATTATATAACTAGTTGTATGCGCGCCGACGTGTCTTTGTTGTATGTTACTTCGCTGTTATTTTTTGTGTGCAAGCTTTAATGTGCTGCTGCTACTCGCTTTTGCGACGTTAAAAAAAAATTGCTTGGACCTGTTTTTATCCTATTGATCTCTCCTTAATTTCCATCAAACTTTGCGGCGGCGAAGCATGAAGTGATTGCTTGCTGCTTAAAACAACTGGCCGTCACTGCGTCTCAAATTATTTTTTGAAAACTCAAGTAATTTGAGACGTTCACTTGCTCCAAAAAATTCAACAACAACAAAAATGCAACAACAACAAAAAATTACAGTATTATTTTAAAAAAAACATGAGATATCGAAAACAAAATAAATAGTAGGTCTCTAGTAGCAGAGGACTAGTGAGAGCAGTGAAGTTGCTTGTACACACTGAACGACGCTTGTGAATATTGCAGTGTTGGATTGATCACAAAAGATCGCACTAAATTATAAAAATCTCCAAAACAGACAACAATTTGTGGAAGCAGCAGAGAAGATAGAATGCATAATTTATGGAGGACTGAGCCGATCTTTTTTCTCCTCGTCATCACCGGCGGCATCACCCATGCCTTTCAACTGCTTCCAACAAACACTCTAGTCGTAGTGACAGGAACAAGACATTCAAAGCTTATAGAACACATAGGGCATCATTCAATGCCAAAATATTATTATTTATCCACCAATCCAAATAACAGCAATCAAAAAGAAGAAGAAAAAGACGACGACGAAGAAGAAGAAACACAAACAATAACACACAATGATCTTTCGGATGGAGATTTGTTACTGGCATGTCGATCCTATTTGCAACGTCGCAACAAATTAGAGCAGTGGACACAAGCAGAGCAACGGCGCCAGCAACGGCAGAAACAATTCCAAGATGCCAAAGCTGATTCCAATAGTGGATTCTTTTGGGACGATCCGACACAATTGAAATATTATCGACAGCAAACAAGAATGGTGTTGGACGATCCGAACATTGATAGTACACAACTACAACAAACATTGGATGGAACCAATAATCAAAATGGATTATTGGAACAAAAAGAACAGGAAGATACAGATGACACCGCTTTCTACAACAATGCCAAGAACAGAAACAACGATGATGGAGAAGATATCATTCGGTATACCAGTGTTGTGACCGAACCTGTTATTGTTCCCATAAACCCTTCTTCATCGTCGAGCAAATTGGAACAAGTGATTTTTGATTTCAATGGTGGTCAACCGGAAGAAAACAAATTGGAAGCATGGTCGCGGCATTTTTCGAAGTTTCCAACACAACCATCCGAATCCCACAACAAACGATCCGCTTCCATGAAGAAAAAGTGGCAAGACTTGGAATGGAAAGCACAATGGTACGAAAAGAGATGGGGAAATCAACAACAAAAGAAGAATAGCAATCCCAAGAATCCAAAGTCAATGGTATATAATAATGCTGAGTTTGGAGAGGATTACGATGGAGACGACGATGATGAAGGATTGTCTGTTGCTATGGCAGGTCGGAAACAACAACAAGTCAAAACTTCGTCTCTGACACCCGAGTTTTTGTCGTCCGAGGTTTTTACTAGCTTAACGGAAGAAGAAATTGAGCATGCCGTAGAGATGTATGTACAATCCAAGCAGAGACGGGTGGAAAGTCGAAGGCAAACGCAAACCAGGCGACAAGAGGAACGGACCAATCTGCCAGATCCAGAAAAATTTGATGCCAATGATCAGGATAAAAGCAGTATTAATCATGAAACAAAGGTGCCATTGAATGCTCTCGCCTGGGATAATGATCCTCAAGCCTTGGAGGAAGCTCGACGCCGTCGTTCCGAGAAAGCCAAAAAGGCCTACCAAACAAGGCTTGAAAAGAAGAAGAAGAGTTTAGGGGGAAAGGCAAGAAAAGTAGTAGATACAAGCATGGACTCGTCCTCAACCAACTCTTCTCAACAGAACATGAAGCACCCTACGCTAGATAACTCTCCACAGAATGCTATTGTAAGAATTGAATCTTGTCTTGACCAAGGCATGGTACCTGAAATACGCGACTTGGAGATAATTGCCAAACCAATCAAACTCAGAAATCGAAAAAAGCTGCTGTTGCGTCTGTTGTCAGAACAATTTGGAATGCGAGGGAAATGTGTTCCAGATGACGAAGGGAGGTTGCATTTTATTACGAACTGCACCATAGATCAGCTCGTAGCCCTTGCTCTTGAGCAAGTGCACTAAGAAGGGTGAATGAATGCTGTAAGCTAAAAGTAGTAGTATTATGAAAAAAAATTGTAAGCAATGGTGTGCATGAGGAATGGAGCTGAGCGAATACTCTTGTAGACGTTCATTTGCTCCTTGTTGAAGAATTCAAAATCCAAGACAAAAAATATGATGGTTTATTTTTTGGTTCTTTTCATTTTTCATTGATCTTCAATCTTCATCCAACGTGGCTTGGTTAATAACCTTTAATCAGCATCCCCATTCATGCCGATCTTTTTTTTCGTATCTCTACTCATCATAGGCACGAGCCGTGGCTTTCACCTTCCTGAAACTGCTACGGTGGCAACCTTGACTTGCAAAGTACCTGAACGGATACACAATGTACCAAATACCAGGCAAAGACAATCATGTAAATCCACGCCATCCACATCTGCATCCGCGCTTTTGTGCCAGTTATTAGGCATGAACTGCGCACAGCCGACAGATTTCTCTTTTTCGTTTCAAGGATTTTGCAAACGGGGCGGAGAAACCGATATTCATGCCGATGGTTGGGGATTGGCTTTTTATCAAAACCGAGCTTTGAGACAGTTTCACGACGATCAACCCGCCTCACAAAGTCCCTTGGCGGCTTTTTTGGTGACCTATGTTATTCGGACGCTCAACATGATGGCGCATATTCGTTATGCTACGCACGGAAAGGTCGATCTCGCCAATAATCATCCGTTTGTGAGAGAATGGGCAGGTGTTCAAATTTCTTTTTGTCACAATGGGCACATTCCACTTTTCATTGATTATCTCGAAAATTGTGATGCTTTGCCACCAACGCTGGGCGATCCGTACAAAAATCAAACACGGTGGTATAATCCCGTTGGAACCACCGACAGTGAGGCTGCTTTTTGTGCCATTCTCAATGCCTTGAGAGCTAGATACCAAACTGCGCTTCCCAGTTTGCCGGAATTATATGCTACCCTCAAGGTATTGTGTCAGGAAATTGTGGACTACAATCCCGAAGGGACCATTTTCAATTTTTTGTGTACTTGTGGTCCGCACGTTCTGTTGGTGTACAGTTGGCCGGGACGACGACCTGGATCCGAAACGTGGAATGGCTTGCATTACACGATCCGAGAGCCGCCCTTTACCAAATGTCATTTATGTGACATGGATTACACGGTTGACTTCGAAGCGGTAACAAACGAAAAGGATCGCGTCGCAGTGGTAGCCACGCGTCCCTTGACCGATGACGAAGAATGGATCGAATTAGCACCGGGGGAAATGATCTTGTTGGACGAGGGTAGGCCACATGTGTCACCCCAGGAGCTAATTCAAGTGGAACTCTCGGGGCATGGTCTCAATGCTACAGCAGTAGCAGTTGCGCCTGAATTGACCGAGGATCTACGACGCTTCCAGTTTCAACCGGAATTTCACGCGGGTGGTGGGATTTGAATAATAATTACTCGGAGTATTAATTTATTTGATTATTTATTAGACGAGAGAAGTCTAGTACTCTATTATTTTTTACAGAACTAAGGATCAACCCTGCGTCTTCATTGTTGAGTATTGGAGACGCACATTAGAACGTCTGGCCTTTGGCAGTATTTTTTTTCTTCTCACACCATGCGAGATGATAGATGGTAGACACGCACTTCGGAGATATTGTTTTGATTTTGGATGAATCAGTAATGACATCCCTTCGTATTCATCTTTTCTGGTACTTCGCTGTATTGGAGGCAAAATAATAAAATCTTCTGTTCTCGTCAGCAAACCCTGCCAAGTAGTCTAGCAAATCACGGAAGCTGTACAGTTATTGTTGTGCACTCTGGGTCGGTACAAGCAGCCAAGAATAGCTTAATTAACATTTTCGCCATCTATACTATTAAGGCTATATAAAGCCACACTTATTTGTCTAGGGTTGCCAATCGTTATCCAACATTTAAAAAACGAACATGAAATTTCCGTCTAGTGTCCTCCTTTCCCTGTACACACTGTCAGTTTTCCCACGCGACAATGGATCGGCTTTGTTGGTGAGTGGATTCGTTCCACAGCAGTTTACTTTCCCAGTTAGTAGCTCTCGAATATCCTCCCCTGCTATTAGTACAACAACAACAACCACTATTACCATACCAAGAGAATCCAGAACGGCCCGATTTGATAGCGCTGTGGTAAATGGAGCCGAGGGAAAAACTACTGTAGTCGTAGAAACCGAAGGATACAAGGTGGAGACCACTGAGAGAGGTCCTAATGTCCCTGGTCCTGTGCACACGTTGACCTTTCATTCCATTCCAGGACAAGCTGACGATGTCCCTCCGTTGGTATTGGAAACAGGCAAAATTGGACGGCAGGCTGCTGGAGCCGTTGAATTGACAAGGGGTGATACCGTTCTGTACTCTACCTGTGCTCGTGATCCTGGACCCAAGGAGGACATTAACTTTTTGCCGCTGTCTGTCGAACATCAGGAACGATTTTCCTCGGCTGGTATGACATCGGGATCGTACAACAAACGGGACGGACGACCAGCGGAGCACGAAATTTTGACTTGTCGTCTCATCGATCGACCCTTGCGACCGCTCATTACCAAGGGATGGAGTCACGAAACCCAATTGCTCAATTGGGTCTTGAGTTACGATGGCGTCCGATCTTGTGACCCCCTGGCCATTACGGCCAGCGCTGCTGCTTTGTATATCAGTGATGTTCCTCTCACAAAGCCTGTTGCAGCCGTCATGGTCGGATACATTGACGAAAAATTTGTCATCAACCCTAGCAATGTCGAGATGGAAAAGTCCCGGTTGCAGCTCGTGGTGGCAGGAACGAAAGATGGCATTATGATGATTGAGGGAGCTGCTGACTTTTTACCCGAAAGTATCATGATTGATGCTGTAAAATTCGGCCACGACGGAATCAAGTCGCTTTGTGATGGAATCGAGGCCTATGGCAAGGTTATTGGAGTCGAAAAGAAGCTAGATACTATTAAACCACCTGTTGAGGGGTTGCAAGAAAAAGTGGACGAACTCATGACGGATAAAGTGGACGAAATGTACGCGGCCCGAGGAACGAAAAAAGAAGTGGGCAAACTTATGTGGGAACTGCAAAATGAAGCCCAAGCGACATTGGAAGAATACTTTCCAGAAGAGCCAATCGCCGTTGGAAACGCCTTCAAAGATCTTCTTTGTCGTCGGATGTTTGTTCTTGGAAAAGAAAAGGGCTTGCGATGTGATGGCCGAAAATTGGATGAAATTCGTCCCCTTGATATGGAAACAGGTCATTTGCCTCGAGTCCACGGATCGGCATTGTTCACACGCGGAGAAACACAAGCTATTGCCACAGCTACTCTAGGTGGTTCCGGAATGCGACAAAAGATTGACAATATTGCCGGGACTAAAGAGAAGCGATTCTACTTGCAGTACACTTTCCCGCCCAGCTGTGTTGGTGAAACTGGTCGCGTCGGTATGCCTGGAAGAAGAGAAGTTGGACACGGAAATTTGGCAGAGCGGTATGTATTGTTGTTGCTTGTTTCTTCATTTTTCTCGCCAGTCTGTATTGGAAAGTCTAGACTCACTCTTTTTTCACTGTCGCAGTGCTTTGTTTCCCACGCTACCATCCGAAGAAGACTTTCCTTATACCATTCGTTTGGAGTCATTAATCACCGAATCCCATGGCTCCAGTTCAATGGCCAGTGTCTGTGGAGGATCTTTGGCCCTGATGGACGCTGGAGTTCCCGTGAAAAGCGCCGTGGCAGGAATAGCGATGGGACTTTTGGTGGGCGATCCCACGAAGGTCGTGGAGGACGACAATGCTATCATTTTAACCGATATTCTAGGGACCGAGGATGCCCTCGGAACAATGGATTTCAAGGTTGCCGGGGATAGACAAGGAATTACCACATTCCAGCTCGACATTAAATGCGAAGGTTTGACAATTGGGACGATGGAGCGTGCGCTGGAGCAAGCCCGAGTAGGACGGTTACGACTCCTGGACGCAATGGAAAAAACGATTGCAGGTCCACGTGAAGTACTGCCACCAACAGTCCCAAAAATGCTAACGTGTGAAATCCCAATAGAATCCATCGGAAAGGTGATTGGTCCCGGCGGAAAACAAATTCGTGCAATAATTGAAGATTTTGGACTGGAAAACTTGGACGTTAACGACGACGGACGCATTCAATTCTCAGGTTTTGACCAAGAAAAACTAAAAGAAGCAGAAGCATTTGTAAAGAAATTGATTGAAGGAGGCGGCGGACGAGGCGGTGGCCGAGGAGATAGACCGGATCGACCCAAGTATGCTGGGCCAGATCCAATTGAGGGTGAAATCTACAAGGGAAAAATCACGGGTATCCATAACTTTGGTGTCTTCCTAGAATTCATGCCTGGCGCTGAAGACGGCTCAACGCCTGGTCTGGAGGGACTTTGTCACGTTTCTGAGCTTGCAAAAGATCATGTCCGCAACTGCGAAGGATTTGTAAAAGCTATGAACGTCGATGAGCTTGAAGTGAAATATTTGGGCGTCAATGACAAGGGCAAGTATCAGCTAAGCCGAAAGGCAGTCCTGGAAGATAGGCAAGGTGGAGGCAACGGAAGGACAGAAAAGAAAGCAGCCAACCCCCCAACGACAGCTACAGAAATGACAAAAGACGAGATTGATGTGATCGCGCAAGCTATTGAGAATGTCGCCGAATAGGACTCTATAAAGCTTTAGAAACCATTTCCTTTCTGCTAAAATACCTACAAGATGTGTGGTAAATGGCCCCATTGCCTTCATCCTCCTATTCCTCGTCGTCCTCAAAACAGGGGGAAACCAGAGGAGGCACTGCACCCATGGCTTTCATCATGTTTTGTACAGGACCGGTGCCTCCTGCCCCAGCATCCAGAGACTGTAACAAATTCGTTAAAATGTGTGTCTGGTCTCCGTCAGTACCACTGAATGCAGACGTTCCCTGGAGCTCACTGTCCATGGCCGACATTAGCTCTAGTACATCTGTATCCATAGGGAGCTTGTCCTCGTCGTCGTCCTCGTCGTCGTTATCATCTTCACCCATTGGAAGCATTAATTCGTAGTCGTCTTTGGAAAAGAAACCGTCGTCATTCTTTGAATTGTTAACAGAAAAATTGATTGCATCGGGTGGTGTGGAAGGGTCCAACGTCGTTTTGAGCAAATGGAGAAAGACGCGAGGGTTTACACTGACTCTAGCTTGAGATTTCATAGGACAAGAATTTGCAGCAGTATTTCGATTGCCTTCTCCTGCTACCGTGATTTCAGCAGATGGATCCTCAATATTGTTATGAGAGACACCTTCCACACCACTTTTATCTACCATGAACGTTTCAAATCCATTCAGCATACTATCAAGCTGAGCCGCTTGCGTTTGTTCGTTAGTTGGCGATTGATTTTTTTGCTTTTTAAATGTCGTGACTTTTTGCCGTTTCGTCTTTCCTGTCATGGTTTCCATTTGCTCGTCCACCGTATCCGGGGAAAGCATCATCCAATTCTCGTTTGTATCGACTTCGTCTTGTCGAGGGACCAAAAATTGGTGGTTGGATATTTCTGATTTTTTCAATTGCTGCCGTATTTGGGAAGCCAAGGATACGTCGGGATAAGACCAGAGGGTAATGTTGTTGGGTTCCAATTCTATTTCCTCCAATACCACAGGACATTGTAAAATGTACTCCAAAGGAAACGGTGCATAATTTGGTCCAGCCTTCCATGCATCCAGAAGCCACTCGGTAGGATAATTTAGCTCTTGTTCCAAGAGTCGTGGCCAATAGCTCAATATTCGTCGTTGCTGCAACGAAACTGACAAGGATGTATTGGCATATTGTTGTTGCGATAATAAAAGATTGAATCCCACCACGAGACGAACACCAACTTGCACGGCGTGTCGTAAATGCGGTGTCGCATCGACGGCGGCTTGTCGTTGAACCCGACGAAGTTCGGCTGACTGAAATTCGGGTGGAATGTAAGATTCCGTCCTCCACGAAGGAGATACGATAGTGCGCAGCATAGCATAATTAGTCCGACTAAACGAATGTGTCGTCCAAACCCAATCTTCGTACTGGATACCAGAATCGGGATTGTTTTTATTGCTGTTGTTATTGTTCTTCTTCTTGGATTGGTGCGTTGTCGTATGCAATGCGTGCTGGGCAAAGGCGACAATGGCAGCATTGACCAAATCAGGTCGTTGTTGTATCATATGCGCCACAGATCTTGGAACGGTCAAAGCTGCCTTGTGGTGGTGGTGATGATGTTGGCTGGACGATTGGCTTGTGGTCGGGCTGTTGTCCTTGGACTGTTGTTGTTTGTGTAAAAAACGGTCGATACAGTCTTGAATAACTTGTTGGACTACTGTGGGTGTTTCCACCAAATTATCGCAATTTTCTTCTTCTTGTCCCCTTTCCAAGATACGCAAAGCATTCTGCAACGACAGATTCTGATCCTCCATACCGTTCTGTATCATCGTAGTATTCGGTGCAATGAATTGTATCATGCCTTGTCGTATCCAGCATCGATGTCGACAAGCTTCCGGACCTATTAGATCGACCCAAACGGGTAAGACATTGGCACTTTCTATGAACAAAATTTGTCCATCTTGTACGTCCCAACATTCTACGACTACGTCAGGAAATTGTTTGGTAACGTTGAGTATACAATCGATGGCCGTCCATTCATCGGCTACATTCACACCGTACCGACAAAGTGCTCGCAAATGTGGAATATGATTCGTGGCATGGATACCAAAAATGGGACCATCTCCTCCTACATGCCAATCGTATTTTTTGTCCATAGAAAAACATTGATTCAGTTTGTGTGCCAACTGTGTCAATTGCAGTAGTTGAGTTTGCATAAAATCATTATCATGATCATGATTACTATTATCATAATCATTATTCAACGACAAACGATAAACGTCCAAGTGCAAGACTTGTTGTTCGGAATGAAAGATATCCTGCTGTTCGGCTTGGCTAGACAATGCTTCCTGTAATAACGATCCCGCTTCCATTTTTCAACTGAGTATGCTAGAATATAACAATATATGCGCTGAATTCAGGTATCGTAACTCTACTGCAGTAGCAGGGAATGGGGTCTCTTTTTATAAGTGGAATGGCAGCAAGCTGTATGTAGTTTCTCATTCATTCATTCATTCATTCATTCTTCGAATATTATGGTGAGGAAAGGCCGATCAGAGCCAGCCGAAGGGAACGTGAGACAAGGAGACCCGAATCCGACGTCACCGGAATGACCCGAAATGCCCCATCCCGTCTCCCACTCAGAAACAGGAACACATCGGGAGAAATCGGATA
>Ga0100402_1004115_pt1 | contig 15498 bp, 27 predicted proteins | sample CryGeyme20150102_FD_80419 | JGI IMG/M metagenome (GOLD analysis project Ga0100402, IMG submission 80419) | Groundwater microbial communities from Crystal Geyser aquifers in Utah, USA - Crystal Geyser metaG 2015-0102 | ecosystem: Environmental > Aquatic > Deep subsurface > Groundwater | place...
GCAATTCAGGGTTTAGGCATTTTTTGAGAGTGCTCATAAGGCATATACGGTCAAGATCATCAGTCACCCTTCCGCCGTAGTTGATGTTTCCAACCATGTACCAGATTGCATCCCAGTTGATGTCTTCTCTTCCATCGTTCAAGAAATTTTTCAAGGTGCTCAGGGACATCTCAAGATCACTGTCGTTGAAATCATACCTGACATTAAATCCTAAGGGTCCATACTTTCGCCTTTCTTGAATCAAGGCGTGGAAAAAGGTCAGACTGTATAAGCTCTGAAGCCATTCTTTCTTGCGGTTGGGGCAAGCCAACAAAATGTCCTAGCTTAGCTCTTTAAAAGATCGGGAAATGTTGGGCTTGAGGCCACGAGGAGGCTCTAAAGTAATTTTATCTGCGTTTTGGAGAATATTCGAAGGGAAATAGCTGACTGGCATGCTACTCAGCAGTAATCTGAAGTTCTTGTTGGGAATGGTGTCTTCTGAGAAATTGCTGATTATTTTTTATAGTTCTCCAAGCCAGCTCTTAGACAAGTGACAGTTGTTGAGCAGGACCCAGGTGCCGTCATTTTGGGAACGCTCAATGAGAGATTGTGCTTTTTTACCTTGACCTTGACCAAGAGAGATTGTTTCAAGAGCTATTCCTTTTGAGTTGCAGTAGTTGAGGATGTGGTTGGTAGGGTCGACTCCTGTCGATAGGACGAACAGGACTGGCACTCTATATTCTGAAACTGAAAGAACCTACTCAATGGAGACCACGTGTGACTCATCATAATATTTACCAAGTTACTTCTGCACATAGGATGACATGTGGAATACTAAATTTTCAGGACTGAGGGCTCTGGACAACAATAGCAGGTGGAAGTTGTTAATGATCGACACATCTTTTCCAGGGAAATGTCCTCCAAAAATGTCTGTCTACCTGAAAAACTCACGATAATTTTCCTGAGAACTCTTCATATCTGACATGATGTTTTCCAGTCCCTTGACCTCTGCCACTTTATGGAGGTAGTACCAGTTATCAGGGGTGATATGGGGAGGATTTGCAAGGACTTATTTGAATTGCTTCGGTCTGATGCCTGCACCTCTGGCCAAGAACTACCATTATTTTTCACTGATGGCCTTGGCATCTTTCTTGATGGCTGCACAGATCAGGAAAGCATACAATTTTTTATGGGCCTAAAACAGAGAGCGAGAGACGCTGGTGAACATGACCTTCGTAATGCTTTCGTTCAGGCGACGAATTTTCAGCTAGATCATTGCATTGAATTAGGATTGTTGGAGACCTGTCGCGTAGAGCTTCTTGACGTATTAGAGGGAGAACTCGTACATAGGTTCTATGAGGCAGAGTCGAGCAATGACGAAGTAAAGAATGGTGCCTCTGATTGCAGTGGGCAGGTACAAGCTACGAGCCATGTTAATTTCTTCCTCAACTATCGAGTTCTGCTCCAGAGATTTTTCAACTTCCTTCGATTTGATTTTAGATTACTCTAGAGTGGTGATGAGCTCAATATCGTCAAGGACCATTCCCTTGGACTCTGCTAACATTTTTAGAATTTTGTCTTGAGTTTCCTTGAGGAATTTTTTATTGGCTGCCACCTTCACGATGATCTAGTCTCTTTGCTGCTCTATCTCGGGCTTTTATCTCTTGCATACATCTGATAACAGTTGATCCTTGAGCCCATTGAAAGTTATGCTGAAGTTGATGACAGTTGATTTGTTGAATACTTCTGCCAAAAATCGAGGATTAGCTAATCGAGTCGTCATGTAGAGATAGAACCTCTCATCAATGGCCACCTTCTTATCTCCAAGCAGTGTTTTTTTCAGGCCGTCAACGACTTGGATCTTCTTTTCGAGCAAACTGTCAATTGAGCTTTCGAGTGTCTCCTATACCTCCTCGATCAAGACTGGATAACCAGAGCTGACGCACATCTCTAGGACTTTCAGGTAGTTGGGATTGCTGAAGTTGAGGACTGATAGCTTGTTAGCAGCTTCATTGACTTTCAGCCATTTGTTGGCTTGGATCTGGGGATCAATCATTAATGGATACCTGATGCCTTTCTTTGCAATAATGGCATTCTCGACGGAGACTGGGTCGTTGGGCAGACCTTCTAGTATCCAATCTCTGACTGTGATCTGGTCATAGAGGGTGTTGGTCAGTGAGAAGGCTGAAGGATAGTGAATGTTCAATTTTTTCATTTCTTCTGTTATCGTAGTGAATATTACCTGACGATAATCACCAGTGTAAGGACCCAGATAAGACAGGTAAATTGATGCCAGGAATGCCTCTCCTGGGATTTCGAGGATCAATGACTTGAATCCTTCAATGAGGGTGCTCCATCTCAGGCCTTAGTCTTTCAGCAAACTTGTTAATTTTTCAGCTCTTTCTAATCGTTTGCCAGTCAGGTCAAGATCGCCCTGCAACTTATTTTGGAATTCAAGAGTCTCCTCACATTCTTTCTGCAATTTTGCTACTTTATCTTTGACCTTCTCCAAATCTTTCTGCTTCATGAACAGAACCTTGTTCTTGTCATCAAATTCCTTCTCCAACTTAGCCAATTTTTTCTTCTTAGGCTCTACTTCCTTGGCTACTTTGGAGTAATTGTCGATGGCTCGGCACCACATGCATAGACTCTTGGAGGCCAAGTTTTTCTGGCCGACTGTGTAAGGATCGAACTAAGGGCGGGTGGTATACTTTCTGAGTCTTACGAGCACCTGATCGCTGATGTTATTCCTGTCGTAATTCTTCAGTCTGTCGAGGAAGTTGAGGTCCATCATGACCAACTTGATGCTGGTCCAGTCGGTCTTCTCTCCTAACATGGTGCAAACTGCCTCAAGCACCATCAAAACCATGACATGAGGACTCGTATATCCCTTGATTTAAGTGATGTCCTTTTTATCAATTTTCTTGAGAGCTTCCTCAGCTTAGACCAACATTGGCATTGCTTTACTCAGCTCGGCCTGAGCTTCATCCTTGATGGCTTTGATTTCGACTGTTTGCTCGTTAGCCTCAGCAGTTTAGGCCTGCACCTCTTCCTCAACCTTATTGGCTTATTCTTTCTCTATTGCTAATTTTTTAAGGAATGCCTCAGTCTTGACGCACTGCTCCTCTAGTTTTGGTTGTAGCTTTGTCATCTCTATCTTTAGTTTGGCCACAATGTCATTCGTCGAGTATAATTTTTCAAGACCTTCCGTCAGTATTTTTCTGCTTTTTTCAATCTCCTTGTTCTTGAGGTTCAGTATTTTATCGAAGAGAGCCAGTTGATCAAGATAGGTCTTGGGTGTGGACTCCACCTTACGACGCTAGTTAGAGAAATAGCTGCTAGAAAGGTGGCTATTTTCCACATTGGCTAGTGTGCACATCCTGACAAAGGGGTCACGTTGTTGTTCAGACAGAGGCATACCTGTCAGAAATTTTTTTGCTACTGAGATCAGAGCTTATTCGGTCCAACTATCAAACCAGTTGATGGTACAGCAGTCAATCAAAGAGGGGAATTTTCTGGATCTGATTCTGAGAGCATCGCCTGCTGGGCTCATGCATAAAATGATATGGAGGTTGGCTCTGATGTTGGCAATGAAGAAGGACCAGAGTGACTCAGGACTGTCCACCTTTTTCTGTTTCAAGGCTGAAGGTCTGACTCGGTTCATGATATCATCGATTTATTATTTTTTCTTGAAGAGGTTAGGGACCTCACCTGTGTTGAGCAAGTTGTTAATGCTCTCAAGAAACTATTCATAGAGAATTTGAGTGTCGATGAACAAGAAACATAGAGGAGTTTAGTCTGCTCCTGCCAAAAGAGATATTTTTTGGAGGTCGGCTCTGAAAGAATCAATGCCGTAATTTTTGCCAAACTCCAACTGAGAGATCTGGCATCTAGCAATGAATGAGGACAACTTTGAGAGGGATTGTTTGCCACTACCCCCTACACCGATCAGCATCGCATTGCCTCTTGGCTGGCTCAGTACTCTGAATATTTTCAAAATATGTTCCACGGTTTCCTTAAAGAAGACAAGCTCGAGCTTACCTGAGCTCTCCAAGTTGTACTCATACATTTTGCCCTAGAGATGCTCGACTACTTTTTTCATGTCATCTACGTATTCGTAGCAGATTTAGCCTGTGTCGTAGGAAAGCATTTTCGTGTAGTGGATTTGCTTTATTTTATCGGGTTATATGCCCTCACTGTATCGTTTGCTGACCTTTGAGGCATACTCGTAGAACCACTAGCGATCAGAGGAATTATTAAGTCTGTCTCCAAACACCCGCTAGAGCTAGTGAGACCATAGAGCCAGCATTTTTTCTGGAGTGTTAGCAAAATCAACTGAACACTGAAGCACACCTTGGAACACCCTGCTGATGTCTCTCAAATTAAACAGATAGTGGAATTTGCTCGGAATGGGAAGCAATTCTTTTCTGATTGTTTTGTAAAAGTCCAGAGTTGAATTGACTAGACCTTCTGCTTGTTTCTTGACACCTTCCGAAAAGTTCCAAGCTGTCAGAAAGCCTTTGAGGATAGACCCGAATATTTTCTTGAGGTTTGAATCAGAAGGCTAGGGAAGGCAGAGTACCATGTGATGTCTGACGTAGCGAGCATTGAGTCTGTTCCTGCCACCGCTGGGAGTAGCACCGCACCCGACCATGGTGGTATCAACAATTTGCTTCCAAAATAGCTTCTGCCTGTCATAAAAGCCTTGATAATCGAGGAAATGTCTCAGCAGTTCTATGGTGGGCTGAGCTCCTTCTTTCTACAACTCAGGCATATTAACGTCATCAATGAAGATGGCAATTGTTTCGTTAGGCCTGGCTCCAAAGATAGTTTTCCCCTTTTTGTTGAGTTTAGACTAAATAGCTAGCTGGGTTTCTTTTGGCTTGGTCTTAGCTGAGAAGTTGAGGAAAATCGTGATGACTGAGCTTTATCTTTTCCCAAACAAGAAAGGGACAACAAGCGAGGTTTTTCCCACACCTGAATCACCAGTCAACAAAATAGGTTTTTTGTTCTCCAGCAGCAGATCGAACATATGTTTAAACTTGAGAGTATCAATAGTAGGCACCATAATATCGTGGTATTAAGCTCCTTTGACGAACTAAAATTACTGAAGTCGAGCTTCCCAGCTGATGTAGCTGATAAAGTTATCAGGGTTCACGAAGAAATCAAATAAGGTTTCAGTTTTTGGGAGGAAGACGTTTTGGAGGTTAGCTCTGAAGGCTGTCTAGAAGTCAGCGTATGAGACATTTTGGATAGAAGAGCCAACTGCCCAGATGAGGGCCCATGCTGAAATGACATTCAATCTTTTGACCTTTTCCTCGTAACTATTAGTAGATTTAGCTTTGGAAAGGAGGGTCCTGATGAGCATGATCAGGCATTCAGCCACCTGTAACTTGGTGGTAGGCATTGGCTCAACCCATTACTTCTTAAGTGTTAGCAACACCTATAAACAACCAAGACAATTGGTCAACAAATGGCTCTGGAGATCTTATTCTAGGCCCAACTATTTGACACCTTTTCTGATGACAGCCAGGTAGTTATTATTTTTGCCAATGTAGACCATACCACAACGACTGACGGTGGCCGGTGAGGCAGCCTCTAGATTTTAGACCTAGAAGAGCATTCTAAGCTGAGGTCGCAACTTGATTCTTTCCCCGTTGGCCAGACAGAGGGTCATGTTGTCATCAAGGACAGTATTGAGATTTTCAATCCACATGGCATCGACAGGACCATCCAAAGTGATCCAGTAATGTCCTTTGTTTTCATCATTGTTGCACTCCCTCATGATAGATGATAGAAGCCCATCAGTCCATTCTTGAGATAGCAGATCGACCTCGCCATACAACTCACCCATGGTGACAGACTTGGGATTGACCACTCTTTCCTCAACTCTGGCATACTTTTTGCCAGCCTCAGGATTATTGTCTAATATTTTATTCATGGCTTTTTGGAGTAAACGATAGCAGGTGCTCTTGCCGACTCCTGCCTAGCCGACCAACATAAGACCAAAACGGATATTGACTACTTCATGCAATTGTAAGACCTTGGTAGTGACTTCTGGAGCATTTCCTAGTTTTTGGTGATGGATGCACTACTGAACAATTGCGTGTAATTTTTCATTAACAGTCTGCTCTATCTCGATCGAAGGGAAAAGGTCAGAGACCAAGGCTTCAAACAAGTAGATATCGTTGGTCAGAAATTTAGGTACGTTAGATTCTTTCATTGCTTTGATCAAGACCACCTCCTCACTACTCTTGTTGTCGGTCCGTTTCAACTAACCAGCCATCACCAGCAAGCTTTTAACAGCTCTCAAACCGAAATCATAGTGCTTCTGCTGTGAGAGTTGCTCTGAGGCTAATTTATAGAGCTGTATCATTTTGCGAGAGAGTTAGCTGGCGTTCTGGAAGCCTTCAGCGAAGAGCATGATTTCGGCGATCATGGCATAATCTGGGATCATCATGCTGACTGGTCTGAATAGACTCTTCAAATTGTCAGGTAGTTATGTACGACCTGCGTAGCCAGGGTTCATGGTGATGAACACTCCGAAATTGCGCTTTATGGGCAGTAGTTTTCCTTCAATTTACACCTGTCCAGTATCTCTCTTGAGACCCACTCTGATGGTGAACAGTTGCTGGGCAATGACTGACAGCACCTCAATATCTATTCTATTGAACTCGTCAAGACAAGTCCAGGCTCCTTGCTGTGCAAGTCCAGAAAACAGTTTACTCATCATTTGTGCAGTTATCTGATCAGAGCAGTTGAACACTATGCACACTCTAGCCAACCCCTTTGCCAAATCTTTGGTTGATTCTGTCTTTCCTGTGCCGGCAGGTCCGGCTGGTGATGCTCCAAGGTGATTTGCTATGGCTGAGGTAATGGTGATCCAGCATTTATCTGTCAGTGGTGTAATGACCAGTCTGGTTGTGGCTCCTAGATATTAATAGCCGTAGTCCATGGTGGAAGTCACTTGCCGGACCTGACAATGCTAGCCGTCATCCAGATAGTATCTGAGCTGTTGCTGCCAGGCGAAGTCATAGATGCTTTCAACTTCTGTTGTGATGAGATTGGCAACGATGTCTCGGTTGTGGACGTCGGCTGTTATCAGAGCTACTGCGATTTTGTGGTACAATGGCTTCAGATCTGATCGAATGAGTTCAGTCAGTTGTGTTAATTGCTTCAGGAGAAGTTAGTACCACTGCGAGAGAGAGTCGCGTCTGGTATTCTGCTCTTTGATGGCCTCTTGTGACTAGTTAGTCCATATTATTTGGTTGTCGGTCATGACGACCTGACTCTTGTGGTTGAGAATCCATTGCACGCGGGTCTTTTGCACAGCATTGATGAAATCCTTGTTGCCATCTCTCACCAATCTCTTCATGGTGTCGATCATCTCCTTCTGGAGGTTGCCCAACCACATCTCAATGTTGGACTTGGCGTTGACAGCATTTATCAGCTTTATTGACTCGCCTTCAGGAGACACCAGATTTTAGACCAGAGAAGGGGTCTCTTTCTAGACGTGGAGCTGGCCAACACCCTAGAATAGTTTGCCAATGTGCTTCTGGATAATATGCATGTTGTTAGAGTTAGCAAGGATCTCGACTAGTTCATCGTTGGAGATGAAGTAAAAACGGGAAAAAAGTCGACGCTTGACCTCAAGATAGTCTTCTAGCTTTTTTTAGATTTACTCCAAAGATTAGAGGGTTTTAGTCAACTAAGGTAGGTTGGTTTGCTTGATGAAGCGAGTGATCGCAGGCTTGGCGAGTGCTCGTTTGGTGAGAGTTTTCAAGAACTTGTCTGCTTTTTGGAAATTTGCTGCTTCTGCCATCAGCTGTTTTTTAATATCCTGAGCAGCGAAGATGTTTTAGAGATAGATCCATTTCCTTTGGCAGTCCACCAACTTCTACACTATTTCCTGAGCCAAAATGATTTCATTGTTGAGCTTGTCGGCCCTATCTCTCAACTGAGCAATATACCTGTTGGATAGCAAGTTGCTGGCTGTTGACATTGCTTAGTCTAGTCTAGCTGTCAGCTCTTCAACCTCGTAGACTATGATGATGTCACTGGTTTCCTTGAACTGCTTCAGTTTGATTTACAAACTGATCCATTCTGATTCGAAGCGGTCGAGCTATTGTTTGAGAGAGAAGCACTGGATGGCAGTCGTCTCAATGTTTTTGATTTATTATTGGGTTTATTGGAATGGCATCTTCAAAAATTACTCGTAACTGAGGTCGACATTGCCCTTCAGCTCGCAACTCCCACCCAGAAGTCTCTACATGTTCCTGTAGTCAGCTTCTTGAAGATAGGGGCAGCGTAGAGCCTCAACAATCGGAATGGAATCCTTGAGTAAGAGGACTTTCTCCCTGAAAATTGGCAAGGCCTGATTCTCAGGGATGCCTCTTTCAGCAGCTGCCAGATCTTTTAACACTCGATCTCTTACATTCGATAAAGTTTTGACCTCCATCGTCATGACCTTCCATTCCTTCCACTCATTGAATAGTTTTTCTAGCTCAATGGTACCGTTGAAGAGTTTGTGTCTCAGGATAAAACCTTGCTTGACTTCTTTGAAATCTTTGAACAAGGTGAAATCGGTGAACTCCAGCACTTCCTCATACTGTCGATGTTTTTTTGTGTATTCTTCAAGGGAGGTTATTTTTGCTTAGAGCTTGTTGAGGCTATCGGCAGCATTGAGTAGCTACTGGGTGTTCTTGTTGAACAAATCCTAGCCAAGGGTATCCTTGACCTCCTCGACTTATTTCTCAAATTTGTCAAGAGTTAGCTTAATTTATTTCTTGAATCTTTCGACGTACTTTGGCATTTGGTTTTCGACGTCGTTGAGAGTCAAATTTAGTTGAGAGGTGAGGGTATTGAGATCGTTGAGAATCTATTTGTCTTCCTTCGAGAGGAGTCCTGCGTGTTTGCTGGTCTAGAGAAGACCAAGCACTCTCCCTAAAATGCCAATTTGTTCACGTTTCTCGTTGATGGAGTTCCCAATTCTGTCGAACTTTTACTTGAGGACAACAAATTATTCAATCCTGATGATGAGCCCAGTCAAATCTTGAGCTGATCTGGTCAGCCACTTTTTGAGCTCAGCACCCCTTTATTTGGCAATCTTAATAAAAAGTAGACTCAGTTCCTTCAACACTTTTCCCTGACCATTCAGCAGGTGCTCTCGCATGGGATTAGTGTCCACAGAATAAATATAAATGTCAGCTTTTTAAAGCAGGTAATTGTTCATGTATTATTATGCTTGGGTGAATTTTTAGTAGACAGTTTCGAAGACGATAGCTTGATCTTGGAGGGAAGGATCAGCCAGCACAGCGAGGTTGGATCGACTGTTGCGTTAGTAATAAGAAAGCAGGTCATTGTGCTGTTCAATGTAGAGCTGAACAGCATCAAAGGTACGACCGATGCTGCTTCTGATATAATTTTTGAAACCTTTGAATCTGTTCTGTTATCTCAGCCATCCCACGATGCTTAAATATCTTTCGTCGTTGCCATCCCAGGTATCCCCAATTATTTAATCCCATTCTTCCAGAGCTTTGACGTACTGACTGAACTCGTTGTTCTTGGACCACTTGTCCACAATCTGCAAGGCGTCAAGGGTCTCAGTCACACATTCAATGAAGCCATTGGAGATATCGTCCTCAAGGGGCACCACTGAGAGGACCTATCTGGCTGCTCTGGGAGCACTACGATAGCTGAGCATAGTCTAGCTATCATAAGTGAATGTTTAGTTGACAGGTTCAATGAAGACAAACCCTTAGAGGTCAAAGAGGAAGAAAGATTCGTCAACCTTTTCGTAAGTCACCTAATTTTTATTGAAGACCAGCTCAGTGTCAGGTCTATACTGACATTCCAATTGAAGAATGGGTCGATAAAGATGATTGTTGGTGTTTTGGAAAACATTCTTGCCTTCAGGGTTGCAGGTGACTCCCAATTATAGACCAGCTGGCAACTAGAGCTAATTTTATGAGCTTGTCTGCTCTGTTTCGACCGTGTTGAAGCGACGGCCATCGGTGATTTAGAGCTTTCCTCCGTAAAGCATGTCCATGAAAGATTGAAGGGAGTACATCACCATTTTACCCATTGAGTCAATTGCCACAAAATCAAGAAGATAGGCTAGCCTCAAAAATCTCATAAATTCACTCCTTACTGTGCTTCGATGACCGAAGCTGATATTGCTAGAAAATCCCAAATCGACAAAAGCTTTCATTTTGTCATCGATGGTTCCCTCACGATCTTCCTTGTCTTCTGAGTCAAGGTCCTCACCTCCCAGCACCTGGCTTTTCAGCTCTTCCACGACTATCTGTAGGCCTTGACAGCTGTTTTTATGCATTTATTCTGAGCATTTCTTGAGGTTGTAGATCAGTGAATTTTTCTTCTTCTCCTGTTCTTTTTTGAAGTTTTCGATGGTCAAGGGCTAGTTGGGAACATAGAGGCACTTGAATTGTTCAATATCGTAGCAGATGTTGTGGTGGGTCAGCAGAATGTTTCTGTACTCGTTATGAAGCACGAAAAGGTTCTAAGAGAGAACATCGCTGATTCTTTTGAGCTTTTGTCTGCTGAGGATGTTGATCCATTTCTTTAGAGTTTTCCACTTTCTGAATTTTTTGAAGAAAAGGAGCTCCTTCAGCTCATTGAACTGTCTTCTCTACGCATCCCAATCACTGAGTCCGATGAATTCGACAGGTCGTGCATCTTAATACTTGGTGACTCCGTGTCCGGACAGGGTGTAGTATTATGTCAACTTTTTCCTCATGACTGTCTGATAGGTCACGATATCCATGTTATAGTAGTCGTTGCTTTCTTCCTTGACCATATAGTAAAACTCATAATCTGGTATTTTCCCATCTTCCGCCATGAAGATGAACAGATCTATTTCTTTGTTGCTATCCATGTTGAAAGACCCTTTCTTGTCCATATCCTTCTCCTTCTTGAGTCGCATCCGTTCCTAGGCTTCTTTGTTTAATTTCATCTGGGGGCTCTATTTGGCTTAAATCTAGAGCCTGCTCTCTCGCATTCTGTTCTATGCGAATTGGCCTTTCATTTTGTCCATCAGATTGATGACATGTCTGGATTCAGTGATTGTTCTGTTCATTCGCGACTCGATGATGCCTATCTAACAATATTCATACGCGATTTGTTGACTGCCTGCTTAGCTTTTATGTGATGCAGAGACATGTTCTTCTAGCTCTACAGCCAGTTTTTGCGCACCGTTGCTATTTTTTATTGTTCATAATTGTCCAAATCAGACTACTCAGTCAGCAGCTTTTTGTGGCGGGGGTTGTTCTACAGAGGAGGTAGGACTTCGGGGAGCGTTTGCTTTTTGGAGTGGTACTCTTTGACGATCGCAGGGGTCAATTTAGTATGTCCTGACTCTGCAGTGAAGATGCGAGGTCGACGCTGTGACTGAGCACGGATGGCTGGAGTGTCAAAGAGTCTATTGGCAAGGGTATTTTTGTGAGCTGACCTGACCATTCCTTTGGGAGAGGCAGGAGGAGCCTATTTATGAAGGCTACGTTTCATAATAAATATTTGATTTTTGGTAGTTAAACCTCACACATCAGTGCATCTACCCTTTAGACATGATCTAATTTTTTCATTTACTATTCCATATCAACACCTGAGAGACAATAATAACTTATTATCGATATTATCAAATGGCCTCAGTCATTAAGGCCCTCCTGACAGCCCACAAGAAATAAGCATAGTTATACTGTAAGTCTGAAGATCAACTTGGACAGTTCCTCAAGAGTAAGTATGAACAACTAGGTCGCTCCTTGCTCTACATCCTCACTCAGCTGTTGATCGACGATGATAATGTGTGCGAAATGAAGGAGCATAAAATCCGCAAGTATATGCAAAAGTGTCATTAGACTTTAGTGTAGAAACTTACTGCTAAGCATAATACAGATGAACAAACTTTGACCAGCAGTTTGGGACTTTTTCTGAGAGACATCTTCTAAGAATAAGACCAGAAGCTCAACAATGTAAAGGAATAATGTGAGGTATTTATGCCAAATTAGGAAGTCTGCGATTCTGATGATGATCTACAGAGCTAGCTAGCTGAAACATAAAATTCTGAGACATGCTACCCTAGCAGTATTGCTTACAGGACAAACGCACAAAGTTAAGTGACCTTCATTGATAGATGGTAAAGCTAGATAGACAGGGGTGAAGAAGATCATCAATAAATAAATCAGTACCTGAGCAAATTATCATCTCCTCAAAGTGAGCTAAACTACCTGTGTCAGCATTTTGGCTGGAAAAATGTATTCCAGGACGGCAATAACGAAAATGGTCTTTTTGAAGTGACAGCTGTAGTTGAGTTCAGCTATAAGACCATAAAGGAGGAACTGAGAGAATCGGCTATCTACCAGAACAAAAAAATAGCAAGAATGTTCGCCTCTTTCAGGATGCTGAAGAAGATATACATGTCTTTTCCCAAAATTTGGCATATTTTTTTGCAAGTTAGAGGTGAGAAGTCTATTCCTCTCATGCCACCAAATTAAATATCTTTCTCTATACTAAATCAATCTTCTGTCCTGGGAAACACAGTCTAAAAGGTGAAAGTAGAGGCACCCATAAACGATCACAAGGAAGATCTCAAAAAATATTTGGCTCAGATCACCAGCTATAAATCTGAGATGAATCTGCTTATTCAGCAGTTGCCTGGCTATTTTACTTTTCCAAAAATGGATAAAATGCAGTTTAACAGCCAGTGGAAGGTCAAAGGGCAGTTGCTCTACAAGCATCCTTTGAAACCAGAGCTGTGCAAGACCTATGTTGAGCTCGAGGTCAACCTAAACTCAAAGACTGCTGAGGAGAATGTGGCCCGTAAATTGCTGACCTCGATGTACCAAGACCATCCTGACATAGTAGAAATTATGTCGGTGATAAAGACCAAGAAGAGCATCAAGACGTGATAAAATCAAATGATATTGCATATTATAATAATATGGTGTATGGAATCAGAAGTATTGCTCTCCTCTATTGGGACTGTATGGGTACTTCTCGGGCCTTGGGCCGTAAAGTAAAGCTCCAGGAACTGGACAAACAGCAAAACAAAGGCCACAACCGGTGCAGTCGCTAGTGATCTCAGGCTTATGGGTCTTGGTGTCGAAGGAGATAGCCTGATAACCTGAATCAAGACAGGTCATGTAGCATTTTCCACAGTTTACACAGAGGTCATCGTTGATGACTGGGAACTTCTGCTCTTTCGACATGTGGTTGATATCCTTGAAGAAGTGACTACCTGTGCCTCTGACATCCTTGAGGGTGGGAACTTCCTTGAGATCGACACTTTGAGGTTTCTAGTCCTTTTCCCAGAAGCTGAAGTTGTTGATGTACTTTTTAAGTGTCTGACTGTTTTCGATTGGAGGGGACTGACCTTTCCATCCTTTTTTGCGGAGGTCTTAACGTTTCGACAAATACAAGGCTGCTCTCAGGCCACTATTGAGATCTTGAATGATACTGAAGTCTTGTTACTGAACAGCAGAAGCAATCTGAAAGACAGAGCATCTTCCGAATTTGGCATAGGCCAGGGCATGAAGAGAGTTAATGATACCACCTGTTGCCATGATCTCAGCATCTTTCAGGGCAGGGTCCTTTGCAAGGTTGGCGGCAACTCTGAGGGCGATGGGCCTCAACAGAGAGCCACATGCACCACCAAAGAAGGTTTCTTTTCCGGGGCCAACAGCAGGGTAAGGATCCATGAGTTGATCGGGATCCATGAAGGAGTACATGGTGTTTGTGGCAGACACTCCCACACCTCCTGCCTTCAGAACACACCGAGTGATCTATTCAGTCAGGGTTGAGTTGGGTGATAATTTAACAAAGACAGGTCCAGAGTATTGGCTTTTGACCCATTTAACAATGTCCTCAACAACTTCAGGGATATCTGAGCAGGCTCTTCCCATACCTTTATCTGGCATTCCATGATTGCATGACAAGTTGAGTTCTAAGATGTCAAAGTTGGCCTTCTGGGACAATTTTGCTAGCTCTTCCCAGTCCTGCTGGTTGTGAGCTGCCATGATCGAACCGATAATAATTTTGTTGGGATAATCTTTTTTGAGCTCTAAGGCACCTTCCACCCAGTATCTGGCCCTCTTTTCTGAGATGAGTTCGATGTTGGAAAAGGATGCTTCTTTGCGAAGTGGGTCGTTGGTGGCCTTGAAGATACGGGGAGCAACGTTGACGATTTAGTCTTTGTCGAGGACAAAGGTCTTGGTGACTGTGAAACCCCAGCCCATTTCGAAGGCTCTCCTGATCATAGGGTAGGATGTAGCAGGAGGAGCAGAAGCCAGACCGAAAGGGTTATCGAACTTGACTCCAGCCATCTCAGTGGAGATGTCGACCAGATCGATTTCAGTGAAAAATCCTGGCAAGTTGGGAGTGTCTCCATAGTTGATGCCATGCTTTGACCCGATATACTTATGGATGAACCAGCTGGCCACCTTGCCATCGTTGACAGCATCCACCAAGTTCTGAGTGCCAATGATATCACCACCAGCAAAGACGTGGGGCTTGCTGTTGTTCTGCATGGTATGGCGGTTAATGTCGACCTTTCCTTTCTGGTTTAAGACTAGTTCAGCGATTGCGGGCTGCTCGTTCTTTGAGCCGAAAGCAGAGATGATGTAGTCTGCCTTGATGGTGAGCTTCTCATCAGTGAGGTGGTACTCTTTCCCGTCGAAGAAATATTGCTCGAACTCCATGGCAGTGGCCACACCGTTTTCCTTGATGACTTTGGAGGGAGTCAGGTTGGCGATGAAGTTGATTCTTTCCCACACAGAAGGAGTGAAGATTTAGTCGTTGGCCCGCATATCGTTGAAGCCACGCCTGAACACAACGGTAACTCTTTCCGCCCCAACTCTCAGAGCTGATCGTGCGCAGTCCAAAGCTGTATCTCCAATGCCCAAAACAATAACGTGGCCTTTGAGCTCATAAATTTTCTGCTGACTTTTTGATAGCTTAACATTTTCGCAGACGTTGGGAAGGAATTTTTTAGAGCTGAATACATTAGGCAACATGTATGCTTCCTTGCCGAGTTAGCCTTTGGGTGAGGTCAGTCCTGATCCGACGAAGATTACCTCATAGCCATCTTTCTTCAGCGACTGTTCGGAGATGTCCTTGCCGTATTCCTGCCCGTAGTGCAACTTAACGCCTAACTCTTCAACCATCTAGATTTCCCACTCCACATCTTCGTGGTTGGATCTATTTGCAGGAATTTCGTTGGTGACCAGGCCTCCAGCGTAGTTGTGCTTCTCAAAAATGTGAACATTGTTGTAGCCTAACCTCGCCAAGAAAGAGGCACAAGACAGAGAAGCTGAACCTGCACCGATTAAAGCAATTTTTGTATTTGCGACCTTGGGATCCAGAGGGGCGAGGTTGGGATCTCTGATTTGCTTGATCTTCATCTACTTGAAGACTTTGCAGGCAAATTCCTGCAGTTTCCCGATTTGAATTGTTCCACCTTCCAGCCAATAGGCATTGCAGGTCGAGGCACATAGTTAACTGACAGGA
>Ga0100402_1004116_pt1 | contig 15496 bp, 13 predicted proteins | sample CryGeyme20150102_FD_80419 | JGI IMG/M metagenome (GOLD analysis project Ga0100402, IMG submission 80419) | Groundwater microbial communities from Crystal Geyser aquifers in Utah, USA - Crystal Geyser metaG 2015-0102 | ecosystem: Environmental > Aquatic > Deep subsurface > Groundwater | place...
ACTTCCATCTTGCATAGAGTTGTAAGCAGCAATGACAGACTTGCTGATGATGACAAGGTCTTCATCACTAAAGTCAGTTTTGACACCCTGGATGATGACTTGGGCCTTGGAGTTCTTGGACTCGGGCTCTCTCATTTTCAAGAAAGAAGCAGAGGAAACACCAGTGGTGGAGGCAACAAGGGCAAAGATAAAGGAGGTGGAAAGCTTCATAGTTCAATTGGGTGGGGGGAAGACTGAAAGGGCAAAAAGGAAAGTGAGGGTCAACTGCACCGAAGAAAATCGTTCATGGACGTCCGCTTGCCTCTATTGAGTTGAGCTGTTCAGCAAACGACTTACTTTTGTTGAAAGGAAGATGATGGTTTTTGATTCCAGTGAAATCAAAATTGTGAGGCAAACGAGAGTGAAACTGAAAAGAAAAATATTCTCAAACGGTTGCGATGACCATTCGTAATGACCTTGATCCTAGGAAGAAAACCACACAGAGCTACCATTACGAATGACTGCTGCTCACTTTGCTTCGGGATGGTGATTCCACGTCTGAAATTGTAGTCATCGGAACAAGCTCATTCATTTATTATGCAAAGCATGATAATTTTGATATCATCGTCGTACAGTAAGGTTTAGATTAAGTCATTCGGAACAAATGTCACGAAAAAAGGAACAATTTCCAGACCGTCAAATTGAAAAAAGGAACAACTCCACCTCTTCGACGACCTTCCTAAAACATTTCGAAGCATTCAATGACTGCTGACGTAAGTGTTGGTAGATGGAGAAAGCCGCTTATTCGAAAAAATAGAACACGACTAGGATGGCCAGTAGGCGACGACGTTTCAGTGACATTCGAAGGTTTCGATTCTACCCTTTGCTACACTGGTTTGACTGAAGTTTATAGGCTCTCATCTTTGATCGACGTGTTATCGCGCAATAGAAGTATTCGTGATAATGAGTAATCCTCGGCAAAACAAATCCCCTCGAAACATCTTCACAGCGAACACCGGACGAAAAAGACCGGAAACTCAATCAAGGCAATGAAGACAGCCTTCAAATAGAGTTTTTTCCTGCCTCCAACACCCGGAAAGACCCAAATGAGCTAGAATGGAACCGATAAGATACGCGTGTGTCGCCAAGACTGTCCACTGAAGCCCCGGGGTGTATTAGCGGAGCCCGAGATAGGTATCCTTGTACTGTTCGAAAGCCTCTTTGCAACTGCCCCCAAAACGACACGTCCTACGATTGGCCAGTGTTGTTTCCTAGTAGACTTTCCATGAATGGCTAGACAAACAAGGTTTTCGGCAACCCGATTAATAATTCTGGGTGCTGCAATACAGATACTAAAAAAGGAGTATCCAAGTATGTCGTGCAAGATTGGTGTATGTAAATGTCCAGTCGGAAAAAGAGAATTCGATTCACAACTAGCTGGAGCCAGATACAAAAGGCTTGGCTCTATATTGTTCGCTTGTACGGAGGGGCGCTCAAGTACCTCACACGTCGTGCAGTATTGGTGTATGCAAATGTCCAGCTGGAAGAATAGAAGCATTGTGGAGGAATATTCAGTTGACAAAAAGATGAATCAGTGGCAGACGATGTTCCTGTTCCAAGTCCGGGAAAAATACAACAGAGAAACATATTCTGAGGTGCCGCAGCAAATGCTGCCAGTACACGAAAGACTGACGCGAGACTGACGCTCAATATGGAGGCGGACCTTCCGTCCATCCACAGTGTATGACAGCCTGGTTACGGATCCTCTTGGGAAGTCAGCGCGCCTCCAATGATTATCTTCGTCATGCTCTTCAGCAGTTTCAATTTTTCACCAGCGCGGACCTTGCGGCAGGTGGCTTCTTGGTAGTAGGCAGACCACTACTAGCTAGCTAGAATCAATCGTCTTTAGACTTCACGCCGTCGCCATTTGAGTCAAGTCGTGCAATAAGAAACCCAGGCTACTATTTTAAACCTTACGTCAGCATGACGATCCATCCTCAAAATTCCAATCTTGCAAAATCCTAAATATAATAATAATATCATGCCAATACGTTTATCCCAATGCCAATCGGTGATGCCGACTTGTGTGTTTGAACAACAAACCAGAACAACGATCCTTGTTTCTTTCGTGCTGTCGACAAGCCAGCACTAGTTCAATCAACGTAATAAGTCCAGAATATCTACATTCAAAACGTTCTCGGAAAACTTGACACTAGACTACTAAACTTTGGTCCTGGCGAAATTCGTCACCTTGCATTTCGCCGGTTTCGCCTCTTCAAACATCCCACAAACAAAAGAAAAATGAGATCGGATTCGCCAACCTCTGTGGTAACGGGGCATAATATTCAAGCGTACACTACTACTAAAACAACTGTCAGCATGAAGGGAAAGTCGCGACCTTCTTCTGCATCCTCCATCTTAATGACTCTCAAATCCACGCGACACTCACTGCGAGCAATTGTCATTTCTGCGGGATTCCTATTCGCCTTTCTGACCATTCGATTGCTGTGGAAGCCGTTGCCAAGCTTTGCAGGTCATGCGCATAGACAGTCGCTCCTCATTATTGAAGAAGACTATCATATTTTCGATGTGATCATTGTGGGAGCCGGATGGGCCGGTATTAGCGCAGCTTCAAAGCTTTACGCGGAGAATATGCACAATTTTGTCATACTGGAAGGACGAGAGACCTACGGTGGTCGTTCACGGACCAAATATCCATTTTCTAAGGCACCAGGTCTAGCGGTGGAACTGGGATCAGCTTGGCTTTACGAAGGTACCGAGCATCACGAGCGGATGCTGGAATTACAACAACCGTACGGTCGAGTGCATCCCGATGATCCATCTACCTTTGGACTTTATTCCCCGGAGGGCGGCGAAATCACGGACAAGAAAGAACTCAAACATTATCATCGCGTTTGGAAGAGTTACTGCAAATACAGTGAAGAGGCGTGATTTAGAGGAACGCGAGACGGATAAGCCGTACCAACAAGTTTTAGACTCGTTCATTCGCGAGAATAAGAAGGAACTTTCTCATCAAGACATTAACTATCTCAAGAGCATGGTCCATGCGCAGATTGAAATTGAATATGCCGCGTCTATTTCCCGAATTTCGGCACAAAAAGTAGGAAGTCACGTGGAAGAGAGCGGTGTAGCTGTTTTTGCCGATGCGGATTCCTACATTCCAGTGGACGGGGGAGGGTTCGACAAGATTCTGACCTCGTACATGCAGTCTTTCCGTCATAAATTTCGGTTTCATTGTAAGGTATTTCGGATCGAGTATGATATTGCTGGACAAAGCGAGCAGCAACTACTTACCAAGGTCTCTTATACAGATAAAAAAGGAGCTCAGCGGAGCAAATGGGCCAAGACGGTACTCGTAACCGTCCCATTGGGCGTTCTCAAACGAAACGTAATTCAATTTCAACCGCCTCTGCCACAGATTAAGCTTAACGCAATTGCAAATGTAGGTTATGGGACACTCAACAAATGCATCATGTACTGGGAAACTCCTCAAGATGAATGGTGGCCCAAGGGCAAGGAAGTCCTGACGCTTGCAAATGGCGACAACACCTTCACCACCATGTTCAACGATATGGAGATAGGCAATGGCAACCATTCCGTATTGGGTGCTTGGATTGCGGGTGAAATGGCAACACTCATGGAATCCAAATCTGACGATTTTATCCTCGAAAAGGTCCACGACAATTTGAAAGTCATGATGAACCGAACTGACCTGCCCCGGCCGTCGCAATTTGTTACCACTAGGTGGGGAGTAGACGAATATAGTTATGGATCTTATTCATGGAAGAGTGTAGGGCCAAGCGGACAGTGGTTGGACACCGAAGCGGCGCGTCGCGAACTTGGAGCAAGGACAGGATCAAATCTCTTTTGGGCTGGTGAAGCTTCACACGCAAAGTGGTCCGGTACAACAGTTGGTGCATACTCAACAGGCCAAATGGTAGTTGATGATATTCTGTTGGCATTGCAGCATGAAAACTATGGTAATGACAATTAACAATGACAATGAAAGCGACAGTGACGCCGAAGTCGCACTCGAGTGATGATTGGTAAAGCCAAGCGAATTTTGAAGCCTCGAGACGTAGGGTTGCATATGGTTTGTGTCCCAAGGCCACTCGAACTTTTGGATTTCAATGAATTAAATCCAAAAATCGTATTCTAGCTAGTAGACTATTCGGTATTCGGTGTATTACAAGCTACAGTGGACTGTAGTAGCTAGCTGCTATTTTGATGCAGCGGCCTACACTTGTCACAACCTTGAATGCTCTACAGCTAAAGCTACCTTCCAATGTACACTAAGGATTATCCGTAACTTCACTTTATTCGATACGTTTAGAATATTTTGAATTTTGATCTGGAGCTCTTCGCCAAGTATTACCTTGCTGTCTTTTGTAGGTTGTTTGGCTAGAGGACCATTATTTATCTTATTGCTGGAAAGAAGGCAGCCTTCAACTTCTACTAAGTCTACCAGTACTCCTACATGCAAAAGGGTACTCGTATCATTAATAATAACGAAAAAGAGAGTATGCACCATTATTATTATGTGGTTCCTGCTGCTGCTGCAATTGGATTCCTATCATGATTGTTTCGCTACTACTAGCTAGTAGTGGCACTAGATCTAGTAGCTAGTGCTACGAGTAGTAATAGTACTAAATAGACCAGGCAGTCAAATAGATTTTTGTCAAAACTTCGTTGGAATAAGTCGGAACTTGCAACTGAAGCAGTACGGTTTGGTACGACGCATGGTGCCTATGCCTACTACTGTAGGATAGTGGTATCTTTTTATTAGTACCAGTAGCTACGACTAGTAGTACGGTACCAGGTACCAGTGGTAGTACAGTAGTCTAGATGTTCGTTTTTGCTTGATGCGCAAGCGCCCGAGTCCCGTCTCAATATGCATGTGAAGAAGGGAAAAATACCACTCTTAATAATAATACTAAAATGATAATCTTATTCAGCTTTCATTCCACAAAATAAGAAATCTCTACAAACAATGCCCTCGAGTTTCTTATAATTCAGTGTTTTGATCTCAAGAAGTACTGTAATTCTACAGGATAAAAACTAGACTACTACTATAGTACTAAAAGAAAATGCTACTTTCAGATACTTGGATTGATTTTTTGGCTGGATGGTGCAGTGGAGGTGTTGCCGTGGTTGCCATTCAACCCGTTGATACAATATTGACGCGCTTGCAAGCCGGCAATCGTGCGGTTCCTGCTGTTACAATCGCTGCTGCTGCTGCTAGTGTCCCTGGACGATTTTCGGCGGCAACCAATGCTCGCAGTTTGGTATCTGGTGTGAGTATTGGATCCTTGTGGAGAGGAAGTTCTGCCATGGTTGGGGCTGTGCCCGTCCAAAATGCCTTACTTATGGGAGGATACGGCTTTGGCAAACGATGGAGCAGTGACCAAGAAGATAGCAGTCAAGAAGCCCTGATAGCCATTTTCATGGGTGGATTTGTTGGAGGAATTCTCCAGTCTTTTGTCATGTCTCCAGTGGAATTAATCAAAGTGAATCAACAGATCCGCACAGACCAATCGGCACTCGCTGCAGGAAAAGAAGTGGTACAAAGTGTTGTCAACAACGGAACTATCGGTCTCTGGAGAGGACTCGGTGCCACCTTATTGCGAGACGGAATTCCTCATGGAGTCTGGTTTGTATCCTACGAAATCTGCAAGAATTATTTGGAAGCACTATACGGTGGCGGTGGCAGCGGCGGTAGTAGTGCAACCACAGTCGACAATTTCGTGGAGTCAAAGGGAACCAATTGGACCATTCCTTTGGTTTCCGGTGCTGTAGCAGCAACAGTTGCCTGGGTTAGTTGCTTTTTGTTTGCATTGCTTAGTAATTAGCAATGTACTCTCATCACTCCGTTGTCTTCTTCAACATTACTTCTTTTTCAGGGCGTCGGATACCCCTTTGATCTCATCAAGACTAGGTAAATACTGTAGGAATAACAATTATTCTTCACTGCACGCAAAATTGCTCATCCTCCTTTGTCTTTCCAACAACAACAACAGAATCCAAGCCTGTCCATCTGGAGGGGGCACTATTGTGAAAACTGCTCGAACTATTATTCAAGAAGCCAATGGCAATGCTATTCAGGGACTGTACCGTGGATTTGGATTGAAGCTGGTGAGATCCGTTCCTGCATCTATGATTGGGTTCACAACGTACGAGCTCGTCAAGGAATCCATTGAACGTTGCTAACAAGCGGAAGTTTATAAAGGAATAGTGATGTCTGGTCTCGCCATAATATCAAGAATAAAGCGATGGTTCTACCAGTGCATGATATCAAATTCGTCTTATGAATGTCTTAAGAAAATTTGTAGCTGCACAGTGTAATGGGTACACGTGCATCTGTTGGTGTGTACCGTCTAGCTTACCCGACTTTGGCTGTTGGGTCTATCCTAACCTTCACCCCCTCACGATTTCATTTCACATCAAATTGTGTTGAATCGAAATCAATTTGGTTTCAAGAATAAGCAATGACAAATGTAACTTCTTGTTTCTTCCTCCGTCATTCCCACCCAGCTCTCACACGACCACGAGTCCAGTCCACGCCGGCATTAGAAGCAACGTCTCCACTCACACGCCCATCAATGATGATTGGAATCGATTGCTTCGCTTAAACGTCCGCAGTACTCACAAAAAAAGGATATCATATCGGCTGCTTATGCATCCTCCGTCTCCAAAGTTGGTACAGCATTGTCCAGTTTCCGCACGGAGAAGCGAACAAAATCGGGAAAAGAAATCCATGTAGTCTCAGCTTCACCCGTGTACCATTTGGACAGAGCTTCCTCGTAGCCCATCCATTCAGCTAGCGACTTGTCGTCCAGTGGAGAATTCTTTCTGTTTCTCATCAACGTGTCTCGTAATTCTTCAAGCTGGACTTGCCCATTATCATTCCTATTCAAACCTGTCGAAAATAGCTCATATAGCTCTTTTAGCTCCTCGGGAGTCCTGTCGCATTCGAAAGCAAGATCTGCAAGTTCCAGTTGTGTGAAGGGCAGTGCTTCACCGATTTCCTCCCCGTTGACATTTTCAGTCCAAAGAGCTGCCTTCATTAATGCTATCGACTTGTCTCCGTATCGACTCACGAGTGTTCGCATAGCTTCCGCCACAGTTTCTGTCTCCACAACAACTTCCGTCACTCCAGCCTCTTTGAGTTTCTTTGTCATTTCTTGACTGCTGGCTCGGGCATAAATGGGAACGGATGGATACGCCTCTCTGAGACGAAGTGTCGCACTAAGGCATTTTGATTCATCTTGGTAAACAATCGCAAAAGCCGATGGAGATTCCACTCCCGATGCTTTGATCAAATTGGGCGACGCTCCGTCTCCATATACAACGTTAGCGCCATTCACGACACCAGCTGAAATACTGCTTGGTTGGCATGAAAAGGCCACGTACGATACTCCGCCGCCAATGCCTGCATTATTTGCTCTTTCTATTGAAGAACAAAGAGCCTGTCCCACTCGACCGTATCCACAGACAACGACAGCATTGGCGATTGAGAGCTTGCTTCTCCTTTCATCGCTGACTCCTCGATTGGTGCCCCGGCTCAAGGATGTCCACAAATTGGCAAATTCGTCGAATTGCAGCAAGCCATCATTGTTCTCATCAAATTTAGCCATAACAGTCTTGGTCTCCCGTAAAGTCAACATTGTATTTGTGTCTGGTTTTATCAGTACTTTTTGCAATTCCATTGCGTCAATTGAGCCGTTGCCATCTTCGTCAAACAATTCAAATACTTCGCGGATCTTCAGATCGTCAGATATATTCAAATCGTATTCAGTTTGGCTGCTGTCCCCATTGGCAAGAACTAATTTTGCGTCTTGGTCAGTTTCCATTTCCTCCAAAATATTCCCAACCTTGTCTGCCACAATTCCGAGAAGAGGAGTCAGCGACATGGAAATGATGACAGATGCCGTCAAAAGATCGGCCAGATCATCTGACAAAACGTCCAGATTTTTTGCCAATTTGAAAACTACAAAGGCAAATTCACCTCCACCAGCAAGTAGCAGAGCCACACGAGCAGAGTCGGCCCGAGTCAACCCCAACGCAAATTGTCCGGCAGCCAAAATGATTCCAACCTTTATTGTGATAAATGCTGCAATACCCGCCAAGAGCGTCGACCATTGGTCTAGGCAGACTAACGGGTCTAACGATGCTCCTGCGGTAACAAAAAAGACACCCAATAAGATGCCTTCAAAGGGTTTGATATCGGCTTCGATTTGAGCACGATAACCAGACTCGGCCAGCAAAACTCCCGCTGCAAAGGCTCCAGTTGTCGATGATAGACCTAAATCATCGGCAATTACGCCCATGCCAACTGCGACCAACAGGGAAGCTGCCACAAACGTTTGCGAGGATCCATACGACGCCACCACTTGAAACACCCGTCGTAAAACCACCGATGCCAAAACGAGAACACCGCCAAATCCAATGGTAGCTTTGGTGGCCAATATGCCTAATGCAGTTGGGTCTTGGATGCTTCCTCCGTTGCGATCATATTCGGCAATCAGTGGAAGTGCCACCAAAAGAGGAGCGACTGCCAAGTCCTGCAAAAGCAGGATGGAGAGTGCCGCAATTCCGTCCGGACGCTTCTCCCACTTTCGCTCTTTGAGGATTGGCAACACAAAAGCGGAAGATGACAAAGCTCCTGCCGCTGCCACACTGAATGCCACGACTGGTTTATCCAGCAGTTGCAAGGTCTGAGGATCAATAGGTACTCGCACATCCTGAACAATCGGTAGAAGATAAGGCCCTCCAAAAAAGAAGAAAAAGAAAATTGCACCGACACTTATCAGTAGCTGTGCCAATCCCAAAGAGAAAAATCCCCCGAGTGCCTTTAGTCGTTCCGGGCTCAGTTGTAAACCTTCCACGAACAAGAGGAACACAATACCAAAGTCTCCGATTTCTTCATTCACTTCGGTGCCACTGTTGAAGAGCGACAGACCGTAGGGTCCCGCCACAAATCCCAGCAGTAGATACAGCAGGACCGGTGCCAGACCCAGAATTTTCGCGAGCGGATCGACAACGACGGAAAATAATAAAAATAAGAGCAAATCATGCCCGATCGCACTGAGAGTTCCCTCTGCCATGTCCACAGGGACGCTGGGCGCGGCTTCCAGTGCCATGGCATTGTGTTCGGCTTGCTCGGCCAGATGGTGAGCCGCAGTGGTGACGTGTTCTAAAAGAGTACCGGATTCGGTCACCGAACCTGTCACCACCGCATCGGCTATGTGCATCGTACTGTCCCATACCGAGTGCACATTGGCGGCAAAATCCATACCACCATCCAGGGGGGATAAATTAAGGCAAGTAGAAGTAGCAGTATAACTCGTTACCAGAGGAAGATGTGCAGGTTGTCGGATCATCATATGAATATTATTTGAATTGGTAATAGCGGGAGATGAGGAGTGTATTATCCTACTTGTTAATTGAGCATGGCCAGCAGCATAGTTGGCAAATGCCGTTGGATGGAAGCCCATTTTGGTTTGAAGTTCCTGCAGTCTACTCTGAAGAGAAAATTTTGTTAACTCAGGGTGGGATATAGTATTTGTTCTTCTTTCGTTTAGGTTGCCCTCCTCTTACCTTCAGCCCAACAACAGTCAAAGGTACAACTGGCAGCCGGCGAAGTGGAGGTGGCAACAAAAATTGAGTGGGAAGAAATAATTATTTTTTTGACGTGTTGCTGAAGAAGCCAAAGCAAAGAAGCTCGGCTTCACACAAAAAATAGAAGGCTGTTCGTACGTTTCCAAATTTTGAACCCTTTTGTCCGGAAGAGACAACATTATGGACATAGTATTCAAAGCGTCATTGGCTGGCATACGTCACGCGACAGACTATGCTGAACCCTATTTTTATTTTATTCTGCCTGTGTCGTGCTCACGACTGGCTGCAGGAGACAGTTCGCTTTGTTTCCTCAATATTGGATCGCGACATTGCGACCTTCATCCTTCATCCTTCATCCTGCATCAGTTCGCAAACAACGTTCATAATTCATAATGTAATTATCATAAAATTGAAAAACATATTCGAAACGAAACACTAGTAGTAGGCAATAGCAAATTCAACAAAAAATTTACTTCCATGGCACATTTTATCCTTTCAATGGGAGCTATTGCATCTGCCGTGCTGGCTCTGCTCGTGGTTGTTGTCAAACAAAAAAGCAGCACACCTTTGCTTGTTCAAAATGCACTGGAAAAAGCTCGTCAATTAGAACCTCCGGCGTCCACGCTCCAAAAGAAAGGCGAATATGAACACGGAGAATTTTGGGGGGAAAACGATCGACTGCTGAAGTCTGCTTGGAAAGAATGGTGGCAACAAGAATCCTCACATTTACCCGATCTGATGGCCAAAGCCAAAGCTAATGATGCTCTGCTGATCAATCCGAAACTCGTAGAAGCCATCAAAGAAGTTCGCCAAAGTCCGACGGAAGCAAACGAGCGTAATCTACAAAATCTCTTTCACAGCATTCAACCAGGTGTTTACGAAATTCCTTGGTTTACACCTCAAGGCGTCCAACTACTTCGCCAGCACCTGGATGCTGCCTCTTATTATTACACGGCACGAAACAGCACTTATAGCACTAGCGCTAGAACGAATAGTACTGCCAGAATTCCAACGCGACGTCCCAATGGAATGAATCGATACGGAATTATTATTGATCCTAACATCGAAGGAAGTGTTTCTTACGATGAACTCAATCACTACATACAACACATGGTAAGCGACTTTGTACGTCCACTCGCACGAATGCTTTTTCCCGAGGTCACCTCCAGGAACAACCCCGAAGACGACCACGAGTCTTACGCCTTTACGATCAGGTATCATCCAGACCAAGATATGGAGCTTAAAGAACATTCCGATGCGTCTATTTATACCGTTAATATCAACTTGAATCTATTAGCAGACAACACAGAGGAATCACAGTATACTAGTACCACGAAAGAGTACGAAGGTTCTGCCTTGTATTTTGTGCAGGACTCAGGTTCAGGCAAAGGGCAACGAAACAATGTGACATTTACACCCGGAATGGCGGTGTTACATAGAGGTATTGTTCGTCATGGTTCCTACCCCATTACCTCCGGAGAACGACACAATTTGGTCATTTGGTTGTTTGGAAAAAATGACTACGTTCGAATAGGAGAATATCCCAAGCTGGAACGTTTGACGGTCAAGGAGCGGTGGTCGACAATCAGTAGTTTTTAATAAGAGTAGACTACCAGGTACCACTAGCTAGCTAGTATCTTGCATAGCTAAGAATGAAGTGGGTCAGGGATATGTGTCACTTACTTGAGAGCAGTAATACTCTACTAGTAGGTCTAGGTTTCTAATCTTACTGATACTATCCTGGTTGTAATTGGCTGAAGAGAAGGCGATGGGTACCGGTACCATAGTATGGTGTACTGTAGCTACCAGGTACTACGTACGAGGAATCACTGATCTATCTGCTTCAAGCTGACCGACCTTAAGTTGACGCTCGTAAGTTAGTCGGAACTCGGAGCACTCAATCTTGGTTGATGCTATGATGGGTCTTTCAACTGTACCTACTACTACTACTAATAATAATACTACTACTGGAGTAGCAGTCCTGTAGGAGACTAGACTACTCAGTAGTAGTAGCATGTTGTGCTAAACTTAATAATAAACTGGTGAAATTTAAATAAACTCCGAATGGTACAGTAGTACAAGAAGTAGTTTTTCTCTACAGGTGCTTTTGCTTTTTTCAAGATTAGACTTCAAATAAATAAATAAATAAATAAACAATGTAAATACTAGACTAATAAGTACAGGCGATCATAAGCAATTGAGATTTGAGATGACAAGAAGTGTACTCTACTATTGGTACCTGGTAGTTTAAAGTGATTATGACAAAAAGAAAAAATAAGTAGAGTAGTGGTACTTGTATTAAGAATCCAGCGAAAGTATAAAACAAACTCATTGAGAATTCATAAAACCAAACACCTGTTGTACCAGTAGCCTCTGTTGGAGGATACTATTCTTGAATAAAAGTTCATACTCCGAGTAATACATGTTAATGGTTAATGGAGACAAGGGCAAGAGGGCAAGTGTGACAAATAGAAGTATGTCCGGCAGCAGGGGCAGTGGCTGCTTGCCACACGTTCGTCCTGTCACAGCTTCTACGAACAGCCTCATCATGAGCACGGTAAGCAATATATCTGCGGTAACGCCGTCATTGACAAAAGTACAATCTTCTGCCGGAAAGCTGTCATCGGCCTGTTTACTTGGACCGGATTCCGAGCATAAGCCCAAACGTCCCCAATCTCGCTTTTGCCAGGAAGGGTAGTGTTCAAAAGTATCACACGGTCGAGTCAAGCCTGCACGCCGCCAGAAGTTTTTCCTTTCAATTGACACCCAACAAAAGAAGACAAAGCATACGCTCCATGCTGTTGCCAACACGTTCACCGCGCACACCAGAGCTCAGTAATTCTGCCAGAAGGATATGGTCCCTCGCATGCAAATCTCCACCACGCCAAGCATTTTGTCATGTTATTGGGCGACGTCCGCGTCCTGCTCTTATTGACCAGACAAGCAACAAGCCTCCCGTCGTGGCCCACGAGTTGGACATGGATGTACCATGTCTCATTTCGGTGATTAAATTTGATGATAGCTTTTCTGGGTCCAGCACTTCGACGAGCGCTACCTGGGACCTTGACGATGATCTTTCTCAAATATCATCGCGCAGCATTGACATGCTCGAGACCTTTTCTGATTTGGAATAATAACGAATTTGCCCTGATCACGGTAGGTCGGGATCATTCTCCCTAGGAGCGTAGCCGCGTTGTAATCTATAAAATACGAATTTTTGGACTGTCGCTACGTTTTAGTAGATCTCGTTTTAAAGCAGGAAAGAAGACTCTACATACACATGCACCAACACGCGTTCCTGTGAATGAGCTAGTTTCTATTTCTTGCAGGATTTGGTCAGTGTTAGGCTGTCCTTGTCAGGCACTGTTCTGGTAGCAAGCCTGAGCTTTGCTATCATCGGTTGCCGCATACAGCTAGCTGTTTCAAGGAGCCTTAACGAATAGCAGCTACGGTACTAACACTACGTTGGGTATTAGAAGTACTTTAGAGATTGCTACTAGCTAGTAGCTACTAGTGGCTAGCAGCTCTACTAGAGGGCGGAGTTGCCCTCTTTTTTAATGTTTGCCTGAGCAGCTGATGAGCCGTCTTGTCATCAAGTCCCTAAAGGGACTAGTCTGTCCTTGTAGGTATTAATAAAAAGTCGACGGGCGCATTGATAACAAACTATGCTCCCTGCTCCTTTGTCCACAACAGCCGACCAAAAACTTCCATCGGCACAGATCCATAATCACAAGTGCTGATAAATTAAGGTAACGGAGTACAATCTAAATTGAAGAAAATATCTCACGAGCAGAATGAGTACCCCAGAGCAACCCCATCCATCTCAGGCGCATCCCCAAGTGCCGCCACGACAAGCTCCACCACCGACGCAACAGCAACAGCAACAAGGTCGTGGCGGTCCTGTTCAAGGGAGACATGGTGATGGTCGTGGTGCAGGTGGCCGTCACTTGTATCAGCCCGGCAGAGGAGGTGGGCAAGGTCCCAGTTCTCATCATCATCAGCACCCTCACCAGCAGCCAATATCGTTGAATCCAAACTCGGGCATCCCCTATGGACACGTTCCTGCTTACCTTCCCGGATCGGCCAGTCTGGTAGAACAGTTGGATCAGCGGGTTCTGGTGGTCTTGCGGGATGGAAAGCACGTGATTGGTGTAAGTTCGAAAGAGAAGAAGAGATCCTTTGCTTTTCCACGAATGAAAACCATGCTTTATTTACTGACACCTTTCCATGTGCACCCATAAACCATAAATCAATGACAAAATAAATGTTGCCAAATACCGGATGACATTTCCGATAAATCAAATAATACCATGACTTGAACTTTCAGGAGCTCGCTTCTTTCGATCAATTTAGTAATATGATTTTGCAAGACGCAGTCGAACGTCGATTCTATACTCCACAACAGCAACAATCCAATCAGACGACGAGAAAAACTTTTTATTGTGATGTTCCACTGGGAATTTATGTTATTCGGGGAGATTCCATGGTACTAATGGGCGAAATTCCTCCAAATGATGCCAACATTCCCGTACCCATGGAGGAGGCTACGTTGGAAGAGTTGGAAAAGATGGAACAAGAGGATGCTTCTGCTTCCAAGGCTGCTGGAGAAAACGCACCGGCTGGTCCCTTGACGTGGGAGTTTGACACCGATTTGATAGCTTAACTAAGAAGTTCACATTGGTCGCCAATCCGTGAGTAATCGAGCAACGAATTGTTACTCTATATAAGTTCAATAAAATATTGACACTCTGGCACCACTGGGCCACACACGCACACACAGAAAGTTGGATAATTTTCCTTGCACTGTACTGTAGTAAACTAGACGTATTGCATCAGCATGAGCAAGAGCTACAAAAATTAATAGATTATACTGCAGTCCTCATCTAACCTCTAAATACAAATCAAACAGATAGTTCACCATTTCACCTAATGGTCATCTGAATCAGCAGGATGAGTATTGGTCAAGACGGTGCCGCTGGAAGGAGGAATTTGAAAGGTTTCGGTTTCAGCCTCTTCGGCTTCCAAGACGGCCATTTCTTCGGCCTTGCATTCCTTCTTGGCTTGAATCACGGCAATATCTTTTCGGGCTTGATCAAAGGCATTTCGAATTTTTGCTTCCTTAGTGGCCGTATCCATGTTATCTTTGGATTCCAATTCTTCCATTAAATCATAAATTTCGATTCCAAAGGATCTTTTACGGTTTTGAATTTCTCTGTCCAAAAAGATAATGTCCGTCTATTGTAGAAAGATCAGGTGGTAAGCATGGTATGAAAGAGTGAGTCTAGTGTGTAGTCCATGATTGTGGCCCGAGAAGAAAGGAAGCTTTAGCACACTCACCTTGAGCATAGCTTTGGCACCAGCATCCACCATTGATTTCCCTGCCCTCTTGAAACGCTCCATAAATGACATTCCGCTCATCTTGATTTCTCGTGTTGGACGTTGAGTTCGTCGCAGGAAATGATTTTTTGATTATAATAATGTATGCAATGGCAGAGACTCCTACACTCCTGGGGGAGGGTTTTGATTTTTAATTTTGGCATTGGAGTTTAGTTGGCTGATCATGATATTCAGAGCAGGCCGGCAAACGCAAATTATGATGACGCACAGTTGGTAGGACAATTGACCTGGTTGTTGGGTTCAGTCGTTCACACATGCTCTCCTTTACTGCTGCTAGCTACTAGTAGTAGCTACTGGAGTAGTACAGTGCTGCTGAATGTTCTTAACGTTGGATGTACTACCAGTACCACTGCCTGCCTCCATCAGAGAATGACCATCTGGGTAAATCCCGATTCCCTGTGTAAATTACCCAAACACAAACCCTACGGGGTATGGTTATTGAACCTGTGTACATTGTTGTAGAATTATGTAATTAACCAAA
>Ga0100402_1004117_pt1 | contig 15492 bp, 23 predicted proteins | sample CryGeyme20150102_FD_80419 | JGI IMG/M metagenome (GOLD analysis project Ga0100402, IMG submission 80419) | Groundwater microbial communities from Crystal Geyser aquifers in Utah, USA - Crystal Geyser metaG 2015-0102 | ecosystem: Environmental > Aquatic > Deep subsurface > Groundwater | place...
CAGAGTGGAACTTCAGAGCAGCGTTATCAACACCGTTCAAGCCGAGCTTGATCCCCATGTCATTGATTTCAACTCCTGGATAGGCCTTAAGATTTTTGTCCCTGATAGGCACCAAGAAAGCATTTATTCCTTCGTGCTTTCCCTTGACATAGGTCTGAGCAAAGACCAAAGCATAATTAGCGTGGACTGCTCCGTTTGTGATCCAGTACTTCTGGGAAGCGACGGTTGGGCAGTCAATGATGAACTCTTGGGTTTTTTCATCATAATGAGCAGTGGTCTCCATCTTAACGGCATTGTTGCCATAGCCTAGTTCAGTGAGGCAAAAACAGCCAGTAATGTCCAGACTGTCAATTAGATCGAATATCCATTTGTGGCGATCGGTGTGCAGGGCAACAATGGATCCTCCAAATAGATTGTAGTGCACTGTGAATTTGGTGGCAGTTGCTCCTGAAATACTGCCTATCATTTAGTGAGCCGTGAAGATGTTGGTCGGGTTGTTGAAGAAGTTCTGGACAGAGACGATGCCTGATTTCGCCACCTTTGACAGCTGTTTGTAGGCGATATCTCTCTGAGTATCAAGAGGGACGTTCCACTGAGGGGTCCAGAGGTCATCATTGAATATTTCAAACCATTTGGCCTTCTTTTCATAGCTGTCGTGGAAGAGCAACTTCTGCAGATCTTACATGGTATGATGTAATAATATGTTATATTTGGATGTTGTATATTGAGTTTATATATGTGAAAATGAACAAGTTCAGTGTTGACCTCTCATTACCTTCACGAAGTTAGCATAAGTCACCTTTCCGTCACCGCTGAGGTCGATGCCATTGAAGGCTGACCTGATATCTCCTTCTGTCAAAAATTTAGCCACCCCCTCAGCCACCAAACGATACTCCTCATACTAAAAGTAACCTCTTTTATTTTTGTCGTATGATTCAAATATTTTCCGAATCTCGTAATCCTCGTCTAACTGTCCATCTTGCAGCCCAATGATGTTCAGTAAGTCTTCAAAGGTGAAGTTTTTGCGATAGTTTTTGGCAATTTGAGTGAAAAGGTTGTTGAGGGTGTGGGAGTGAATGGGAATTCCTGCGCTGGAAAATAACCTTCCTAACTCCTATTCCGACATTGTTCTGGTGATTTAAGGGCCTGCCTGATAAACCTAACGTACACCATTGGCATTCAGCCTTGATCTTGCTGGTTTATTAACAGTTTTTACTGTGCTGAACTGGTCAAAGCAACTCTCTAATGCTGCCTTCTGATCCTCGTCAAGGCCTTTCAAAATATTGTCTTTTTTGGCCTTTGGTGATTCTTTTGTTACCTCCTGTGTTTGTTTGTTGGGATTAAGAGCCCTTTAAAACTCTTCGGCGCTGACGTTGACCTTTTTACCATATTAAGAAATAGATCTGTTGGGGACATTTTTGAACTCGATGGTCCCAATGGCATCCTCCACCTTAATCTTCTTGAACATATCAAATTAAATAATAAAAATAAACCTGGGCTGATATCATTTCACAACAACTATAGTTGATTCGAGTCGGCGTTTCTGATTTTCTTCCATTTCTGGAACTCCTGTTCCGAAAGAGAAAACCTCACTTGAGATTATTCAGGAATGCTGTATTTATTGGTGACATCAGCCATATGTTTGTAGTAATCGGGGTCGGCCCGAATGATATACTCTTTTTTGATGCTGTGGACTATTTTGCTGCCTCCCAGCACCACTGATATAGTTGAGCCGATTAAGGTGCCTCCAAGAATAGTCAGCTCAATGACAGCTCGATTGAGGCTAAATTTGCTGAATTTATCGGGAAAGTATCTTCTCATTGAGAAGAGCAATGCTAGGCCGAAGGATCCTCCCATGATGGTGCTATTCCTGTACCTTTCCCTCAGATCTTGTATATACTTCATGCTCTACTCAGGATGCTTTTCTCTTTTGAGTACATAGGCTGTATCCTCCATGATGAGCATGATATTCACACCGAATATCTTAATCAAGAAGCGGTTGAAGTAGTCGTTGATAGACATCTCTTGAGCTATCTTAGGCTTTGGTATATATTTATTTATGGCTATATTATGAATCGATATGAGCCTTGACATCATTCTGACTCCTTCAGGAAAACCCCCTACTTCCATGTCCCTTTGTGAACAATATCCCCGTTTTTGTCGTAAAGGGTACCGCTTCCGCTCTGCTTGCCGTGAACCCACTCACCCTCGTAGTATTTTCCGGAAGGAAATAAAAACCTTCCAATGCCATGCTTCCTGCCGTGCTGATACTCCCCTCTGTACGAAGACCCATCATTCCAAGAAAAATACCCTTGACCGTGCATTTATCCTTACTCCCAATGTCCGTCGTAGCTGGAAGTATCGGGGAATACAGCCACACCTTCGCCGTGAGGAGCAAATGATTTTTTGTCGATGTAGCCGGTATACTTGCGACCGTCAGCATATTAGATTTAGGACCTGCCTTATGGGAAGTTGTCGATGATAATGGTGTGTGATTTAGACTCATCGTTGGGGTTGTTCAGTATTATTTTTCCTGATCTGGGATTAGATTCGTGCATGATTCCTTCAAAACTATAGCGGCCGTCGTGACTTTTGATTTTTCCTTATCCCTCTGCCTTTCCATCTCTCAGTTCACCTTCATATCTGATTTTCTCGCGGAAGAGCTAGACAACCCCATGTCCACTGGGCACTCGATCGAAGTGTCCATAATAGAGGAAGTAGTCGGGGACATAGAGGACTCCTTTTCCATCCGGGTAACCTTCCTGGCTCCATTCTCCCACATAGTACTTATCGTAGAACTTGTGCTTCATCATTTTGTGCTTCTAGAAGACCTCTCTGAATTCTTGATAGATCTAAGCATACCCGTTGATTATTTGAGCTCTTTGATTTGAAGTTCGATCTCTTCTTCGATCGGCCATTCGTGGATGTAGTACTCGTTGTTGGAGATGGGCACCATGATATCATTTTCTAGCTTGCTGATGTTGTCTCGCTTCACGTTTTCGTCGGTGCAGCACTGAGCTCCCATTATTACAATTCAATATAACTCATATCGCAATCATGAACTTTCTATGGAGGTTGGGCCGGCAGTATGAAAAGTGCAAAAATCATAATCAGGAAGCGATTGCAGTTTGTTATGAAGACAAGTGCAAGGAACAGAGATTGCTCTGCAAGTAGTGCAAGGTTAAGCACGAGAGGCATGCTGTTAGCACATATTAAGAGCATCGTTAATGCTTCGGGGCCTTCGAAAGGCACCTGAAAGCAAGGGAAAACTTTGAGAGTAGCATAACTCAACATAAAATGGCAGCAGTGACCCACCTAGAGAAGATGTTTAACGACATGAAGACCAAAATATTTGCCATCATCAACAACAAGCATTGCTCTTCTCGGTACCTATAACTCTAGAAACTCTACAAGAAGCAGGCTGACTACATTCCTCTACTTTACCAGTTCCATGAGCCGACCCCAGAGGATATTTACCGCCAGATAGACTTTGCGATAGCATAAAAACAAAAGACTGTCATAAAAAGTATCAGCAAGATGGAGATATCTTTTGACGTCAAGCAGTTTGTGACGGACAGGCTCGAGGAGAACCCTTACAATCTGAAAGAGAACAAAATCAAAAAGCTGCTACCTTTTAACTGTAACCTGAAGCTTAGGTTCAAGGCCTCCGACAACGATTTTCTGACTAAAAAGATGTATGCTGTAAATATCCGAGGACCAGTATTGTTATATGTATAGTCATCCAAAAACAGACACTTTGGCGGCTATTCTAGTGTCATGTTCCCCAAATACGATGAAGATTACTCACTCGAGTATCGCAACATTTAAGCTTTCTTGTTCTCCCTCGATCATAACGAAATACTCCCCCTAAAATCCGAGTACAAGAAATTTGCTATCAAAGGAGGCCCACATTTTGGTTTTGGCCAGGGCGATCTTCTGATAGCTGATTAGTGCCATAAAGGAAACATAAGTTGGGCCGAAATTGGTCGGAGCTACAAGGAGCCTTCCACCGTAAAAGGGCCTCTTAACGAGTGGCTGGGAGGAGCCTCCTACTTCTCAGTTGTCTAATATGAAATCTACTCTGTTGAGATTCTTAACAGAAAATGAATGATAGTTTCTAATTATTATGTCATCATTGCCTGTAGCAGTCGAAAAGGGCTGGAGTCATGTATCGCCCTGGCCCGGGGATAGAACTATCTCTCTCAACAGGACAGTGTTTGGGTCCAAAGCCGATGGAGGCAGCCCTGTATCTATTGATGCTTGGAAGTTAGTTGATATTGATGGTCGAATGCCCTAGTCCAATGCGATCACTGAGTTTTCTTTTGGCAGGGTCCTAAAACCGACTGCCTTTGGGGATAAATATTCTGCTGTTAGCCTATAGACCCGACATTTTCTTGCGGGGACTGCCTTTGAGCTGCGATATAGTCATGAGATTATCCTGGAGAGGTTTAAAGTTGATGTCTCCAACAGTGTTGAATTTGTCTTGCAGGAAAAACCGGGGATCAATGCATTCATCCTCGGCTTTGAGGTATTTGAAACTCACCCAACCGACCTCGTCATCGTCCTTGCTAAATAAGTATACTCTCTCCACCTTGACCCTTTCCCTGAGCTGGCTTTTTCCCACCTCTTACTCAGGCTGATCCAGTACAAGGGAAGTTGTTCCTTTTCCAAGCCTGATAGCCTTGTTGGTATGAGAGTCGAACAACACTCCAGTAGCAGTCAACTTACTGACCCTTGGATCACCATGAGCTATCTGCAGCATTTAGAAAGACCTGTACTAATTTTGCGTCAGTCTCTTGATGGCTGACCTAGCTATGACTGACCCTAGTTAGAGTTCGATGAAGACTCTTATCTTTTAATTTGGGTCGAGTCCTGGAAAGTTGGCTGCTTTACGAGATTGGTACCGTATATGGAGGTGACAGCTATCGTATCTTTTTTAACGGCGATAGTGTTTCCAAAAAACATATTGCTGCTCTATAGGGATTTAAGCTCTTTCCTGGTGCCAAGTTTGTTGTAGACATCAATGTTTGCGAACAGGTAGCCTACACTCTTTCCTTGGGAAAATACCTACCAACCACTATACTCACCTTCTGTCTTCCTAACTCTGATTTATCCTTCAAGGACCATGTCAACCTAGGGATTGTTCTCTTGTTGCTTTTCCCTCGCCATAATTTGGAATGGAAAGGGCCTGTCGATACGGGCAGGAAGGGTCAACTTATCAGACCAAACGAGGCTGGTGGGACTAGCTATCTCAGCTGAGGTTGGCATATTGATAACTTTGCTGTTTGAGGTTTTGGGCTCTGGACAGGAGACTGTGAGTATTTTGGAAGTGTGCTGATTGAAGAGAGGGGAGTTAACCTGGAGGTTGATGTTGGACAGGATGAAGGAAGTCATAAGTGGTGGTTATAATTTTATTGCCTTTTCCCTCAATAATTCAGGACTCAAAATGGTATTACTGTCCTTTCAAAAGAGTGATATATCTCTTGGAGGGTTCTATCAATGATGGATTGAGTGATGTAATTCTGAGAATACACTGTCAATAATAATAATAGCTTAATTACCACTGATGGCCCAAACAGTCAGCTACCTGGCTTTACTCACCCTCGTCGTCCTGACCTGCTGTATCAGCTAGGGACAGTCTGATCCGACCTCACTAGCTCTCATGAAGAACTACCCCATCACCCAGCCAGCTGACACCTATGCCTACTATCAGCTTACCTTCAACACAACCAAAAGATTGCTCCTTCTCTCTCTCGACCTCAACTCCACCATCTACACCAATCTTTACCTGTCGGTTCATCCTTCTTAATCATCCCAGGAGTACTTCACTCACCCCGATGAGACCCACTCTACTCAAGAGTGCGATCAGAGCAGTTTTGAGACCTGCATCATTCGCTTTGATCAGTACCTCAAGAATGATCAAGCACTCGAGGTTACTGTGTATTTTTCCATCTATTCTTACGAGTAGGTCAGTTATGAGATATGGGCTGTAGTGGACGACATCTATAGCCTAGACATCACCAGCAAGTATAGACTTGATTTCAGTACCTACGAATCGGGCATGATGCAGTTGGACGGTTCACAGATGGAGGGCTGGGAGTAGGTGGTGATGGTGATGACATACAACACCACCGGACAGGTGGGCATGTTCAAGATAGAGGCAGCTGTTGATGAAATGCCCAACAGCGAGGGATGCTGCAAGGAAGTGAGGTATGGGCAGACTGTGGGAGCTTTCAACAAGGTGCTTGTGCTACCAGTCATCAAGAAGGACCAAAGCTACTACATTCTGATTGAAGGAGAGAAAGGCACAAAGTTTAGTCTGTATTTTTATGACTCTCACCCCTCTGCCCCTTCTCTGACCATGAACAGCACCCTCACATATCTTACATTTTCAAACCTGACCTACACTGCAGCATCACCTTTTGTCAACTTATAACTTCCTCTCTACATCACTCTCGATGCTTTTTCAGGATACGGCATCTTCACTGTCAACTACTGCTCGGGAATGCTCACAACCTCCTTCCAAAACATGAACGGCTAAAATGAAGAGATTGTCATCTCTCCTGCTCAAAGGTCTCAGTGTAAGTCCAGCATGATGGAGTAAGGTAAAATGGGTCTACTTGTTGAGACTCTCATAGTTGATATCAACAAAGTAGAGTTAGAGTTCGGCTATCAGATTGCCTTATATGAGGGTGAACACAGTTCTCCGCTCAGGCTCAAGGAGCTTAAATACGGCACTTTTACAGACTAAGAGGAAAGGTTGTACCCCATTTAAATTATTAATGAGAATCAGGATATATCAGTCAGGTTTATACAGCTAGACAGCAGCGAAAAAGAAGACGATCAGCTGGTCTTCGAGGTGCAGTAGTGCAAAAGAAAGAGAAACAAGTTTAGCTGCTCTTCTTTGATTAATAACAATGGCATGTAGGCCGGTGATCTTACTTTCACTCCTCAGCCCAACCACGAGTATAAGCTGTCAGTTACTCGGCCTTACCCTCCCCTCAACTAAAGCACTCCTCTGCAATACCTCCTCTAGCTGGAATATTAATACGAGTCGACCTCAAGCATCGCTCCTTTTAGAGTATACCTTGAATCTGTCTCCTAAAATCAATATAATTTTTACACAATCAATCTGACTTAGGTGGCTGACTAGCAAAAAATTAAAATAGTGGATAACACTCAACTGATTCTGCTAGTCAAGGAGATCAATGGAGATATTTACACTCTAGTCAGTTAGACCGTTCCTCAGCCGACCTATGAAAAATATCTTTAAGGAGACAACGTGAATAAAATTGAGTTTTCATGGAGCGGCAGGGTCCAAATGCTGGTAAATTCAAGTATTGAGGTCATATACGTGTCTGTCAAAGGGAACAGTGAGTCACTCTACAACCTACAGTACACTCTGGACGTGGATGCTGACATTCCAGCCAAGTATCTGAGGCTGGTGGACGGTAGCCAGATGAACTTCGTCCTCACCAAAAGTCAACCTTACCAACTGTTTTCTTTTACCTCCCATATCATTCCCTACCGCATACTGATCACCAATTCTCCCACCTGCATCAGAATGGGTAGCACTCTTCCTCTGGACAAGACCTGCCAGACATCCATTCCTGACTCCTTCACCGACAAGGTCCTGTACTTCAACGTCACCAATGAAAATTTAAGAAACTACAAGTTCAGTGTGTATGTCAACAGTGGGGAGTACACTCTCACAGAGAAAGACTCCGTGCTGTTTGGCTGTGAAGACGAATGCTACTAAATTGTTCTTGTGCAGCTGGAGCAAGAAAGTAATGTTATTCATGAAGGAAGGGGACAGATTTATGAAGTGGGACACCCCGAAAACTTGGCATATAACTCTTTCCTGCCTCTTACCTGCAGCCAGTACCCTTGCGCTAAGAGGATCAATGCCACCCTACCCTATGGAGGAGCCATGTCTATTTTCCTGGAAACAGCCAATATCAAGTAGCTCGATGGCAGGACTATACCTGTCACCTTTGGAGGCGAGCCAAAGAAGTATGTCTTTACTCTCCAACCATGGACTGAGATTGGCTCAGTCTTGATCTACAGCTAAGCTCTTCAACTTTAGGTCTACTACAACGTGGTCAACTTGCAGGAGGAGGAGACAAACATCCGCAGTTACTCTTTCCCCACACCTAAGGCGCATGACAGGCATATCAGCTCAAACCCACTACGTAGAACAATGTTAGTTCCTCTTGATGAGACTCTTATTGAGGTGAGAGGGTGCAGATAGACTTCCACTTATTGCTTGATCTGCCTGTCCATTTATCCCAACACAACCAACCAGTACAGCCTAGAATACCTCGATTCAGGACTAGGGTTTATCAGTCAGAATGCCTTCAGCTACTATTTTCCTCTCAATGTCGTCTACAACATGGAGGAGTCCTTCAGCATGAGTTACTTCACCCACAGACGAGGCTAAGATGAACTATTTTCTGAGCACGGGTATCGGGTACATTTGGAACCTCTCAGCAATTGCCATCCCAGACTGTTCATGGGTGAGGGCAATCTGTAGAAACCACACTACGGAGACGTTATTGCTATGTACTAATACGGATGGATCAACTTCACAGTGCTGGCTGAGGAGGACTGCAAATACCACATATCGATGACCAATTCGCTGTATTTGATGGTCAGCTAGGAAAAATACTACACTTTAGAGCTTGAAAATAACAGTGTGACTGTCCTGTACAGGAGCGAGTACTCAGAAGTTAGATAATTCGTGGTGGAGGTGGCTAGTCGTAGTCTATACCAGGAGATATCCTACATTGTGGCCAATAAAATCAATGAGGCAGGTAGCACGGGATACATTGTTGCCACTGAAAATCAGGCCGACTACAAGGCTTATGGATCAGAGCTGTCCATCAAAGAAGACACTTTCTTCAACATTTACCTCATCACCATTGTGGCCAGACCTTCAAATTCTTCTTCCGGTATTGATTTACTCATTCATCATGGAGAGCCCATCATTCTGACTCGCAATAGAGAGTATCATCGAACACTACCGGCCCATTCCATCCTATCTTTCCGAATTTACACATCAGGCAGCATTGCCTTGTTTGCAGCCACCAGTGCCACTTCTATCGATTTGACTGTCAATAAAAACTACAATCACACAGCTGTAAAGCATGCCTACCTAAGCACTGTTTCTTACCCGTGGATGTTCCTAAACTCGACGGACTCCTCTCTAGTGGCCTACGACATTACAATCAGAAATGAAGAAGATGAAGACACCAGTATGACTATTTTGTTCGAGGAAAACGATTTGCTAAGTTGGCAGAGGTTGTACCAAGATATGGTGCTTTATGATGCCTTCACCTTTCCTAACGAAAAAAATTGTTACTACTTCTAAACTGAAATGTTGGTGGGAGTGCCGAAGATCACTGTCGATTTTGTGGTTGGCAAGAATCAATCAGATGTGCTCAGCTCAAAAGGCATCACCTTCGATCTACAGTACTCAGTCACCATCAATGAGGACGTCGTCAAGGCAACCCTCACTAAAATAAGCTCACGGCCCATAGCCTACAGGCTAGAGGCTGAGTACGTAGGAGGGCAGAATTATACTTTATGCTATCATACTCCTTCAGCCTCGGCTATGGGTTTGGAGTACTACATTCTTTTGACTGATCTATAAATGGTACATTTGCTGGAGGACAGAACTCAGGTGCAGGGTAGTTTCAATTAATATGACATGTACGAGCTCGTGTAGGAGGGCTATAACGAGTTGATCATGCTTGAGGTGACCTCATGCTTGGGTGGGTAGAACAATAAAAAATTAGTGGGGTCCTCCTCCTTTGTTGATGCCAGGTTGGGCAGATACACTGACTTAGTCAACTACCATAAAACTAGAACGACCACCTATGCGCAGCTATCAGTCGCTGAGGGATACTACTACATCGGAGTCCAGAACAACCCCGATGCTGAATCTGATGAATACAGTAACAGTTATGCCATCAGGTACCAGAATATTTCTGCTGAGGAGGCAATGCTGCCCTCAATGTGGGAGTTGCAGGACAGCCAGATTGTCAAAATATACAAGAGTGGGGACAACGAAAGTGTATACAATGTAGAGATGCCTCAAGTTGACAATATCAACAATAAGGTTAGCCAGACCAACATATCCATTATTTATACCTTGGTATTTTTGCCTTCGACTAACGATAGTGCGATCCTGCCTCTTGATATAACCATTCGCTGCCCCTCCTACTTCAACACTCCTTACCCAGCCAAGGCATAAAGTGATATATCGATCAATCAACTCACTTTCACCTATGACAACTTGTCTCACTTCAACAGCCAGCGAGAGACGCCTATTTTCAAGTTCCCTTCCTTGCCAACAAGTTTCAACATTTCGGGAAAGGTCTAACTCAAGGTTGACTCTCAACAATTTGCCTTCTACTATCAAAACTCATAAATGAGGTTGGATCAGCTACCAAAGAGTGGCATGTCTCCCGGTGTCATTTTCGCCATCATCCTCATGATCCTCCTGCTGGTGATTTTGCTGGTTATGGGTATCTTCAAGTACCTGAAGGTGAGGAAGGAAAGAATGGAGGAGAGATAAGTCAACATGAGCAATTTTCATAGCGATACACCCTCTGCACCAGTTGAAATGAACTCCTGGAAGAAAGAAGGAGGCAAGGCGATCAATAAGCCAGGAAAATACGGAGAGTTGGTGGACGAGCTCAATTGATTTATGAAATAATTATCACCATATATTGAATTATTTGCGCTGAAAATAATATATATGATAAACCTTCTCTTTCGAATACTACTTGCCCTGCTCCTCATAGTTACAGCCAGCAGCTACTCTCTGGAAGGAGCCTGGAACCTTAGAGTAACCTCTGGCATCTATTAACACCTCTACCGAGATGTCACCTTCCAGTTCACCACATCCTCCCTCAATAATCAGATCCAGCGACAGCTCTTTGTTTATAACTGCTTTCTTTCGCAATTCAGCTACTAGGTGAGGGAGGAAGAGCTAACTGTCAGATTTAAACAGTCAAGGCTTCTAGAACAGGAATGTCAGATTGAGCAGATAGAAGAGTTGAGACATTTATTGACGAAGATTGATTATTTCAACATCAGAAGTGATGAGCTGATTTTGATGGACTTAGCAGGTCGATAAATATTCACACTAAAGAAGCAAAAAATACCATATCGGGAGTTGCTGATCAATAGCTGGACAATAAGCGATGCCAATAACTCCCAGGCAGCCATCGACATCAACCAGACCACTATATCCCTCTGCCAGGGTCAATACACACTCGGTTACACGCTCAAGCTCATCAACGAGTCATACCCTTTGTTATCCGCCCAAGCCATCAAGAAAGGATAATGTCAGGATTGGTCTTTTGGGGAGAGCTGGAGAGATGCTTTGTTTGTACAGGTGATGAACAATCGAAGTCAGCTGCTGGTGTATAATTTCTAAGGGAAGCGATTATTCAGGATTGATCAAGGTATCAGTAGGTAGTTGATGATGAAATATGAAAGAAGTTCGAGTAGCGCAGACCAATAAAATAAGAATACAACTGTTTCAGAACAAAACAACATCAGTCAGATTAATACTACTCAAACTTCAGCCTCCGTATCCTCTACTTCAAGTAGTACAGAAACATTCCCTTCGGCCTCGAGCCAAGCCACGAATACTTTCCTCGATATTAGTCTATCCCAGTTTGCCAATGGCTTTTCTTTTGTCCCTTCTTCCAGTAAAGTTCAACAAACTAGCAGTCCTTTCGGAAATAGCTCGGGTTTACATCCAAATACTCAGAGCTTCGAGTTCATTCCAACTATATCAACATCTTTGCATTCCCCTGCTCAAAATCAGCAATTACCTGCAACAGTTCAGGGACATCCTCCCTCCCTATCCACCTAGATCTCTTTACCCTTTTCTGAGTTCATTCAGAAGAATAAATGGCTGATCTCCTCAATGACAGGATATAGATTCGTTCCTCCACTACTAGAGCCTTCCACTATAGCTTTCACTTCCAATCGCATCGTTCTCTACTGCCCCTGTAACACATACTACACCACCTACCGACTCGATGGCAATTACCTCAGATAAATAGCCTGGACTGGCACTCAAAATCAGTGCAGTGGCAGTTTGGACGATTTGTTGACCAACCTGATATTTTACTCAAAAGTCGTAAAGCAGGAAGGTAGCAAGCTGGTATTTTTCTTTGACCAGAAGCTGAGGATGGCTGAATTTGAACCATTTACAAATGTTTGATCTATATATAATAATATGTCGACTGCGTTCGCCCAGATGAAGCAGCTTTCTGCCGCCATAGCAGAAGGGTAACTTACTCCTTATTCAGAAACATAATGTAAGTGAGGCAGCTTCTTGCAGCTCACAACGTCAAATAAATCGTGAACCTGCCTGACCAGGACCTCTACACATCGCTTTTCCACACATTCAAAATTAACAACTAGGATGCTGCTTTGGAGATCTTGAGTATGCTGCTCTAAAAGGGAGCTAACCCTTACCACAAGGAAGAAAACGGGCAAACCATTCTTTCCTATATGGCCAAATAAGGAAAAATCAGATTGCTTGAAAAAATGTTGTCGTCCTTCAACTTCGACCTTTCGGACCTGGACAAATTCCAGCAGACACCTCTTTATTGGGCTGCTAGCTTTGGTCGGCTCAAAATTGCATAATTGCTTATCAGGTATGGCTGTAACATCAACCAGCTGGACCAAAACGGGGAAACATGTCTCTTCTACGCAGCCAGAGATGGACAGCTGGAGATGTGCAAGTTTCTTATCAACAGAGGCTGTAAACACGATCTGGTCGATAAAAACAAAAAGACTCCCTTGCATTTCGCCAAACAATTCAAGCACCCTGCTGTAGTGGAATATCTGGTTAGCCTCAAGGGCATCAAAGCAAAGGCTCCCAAAGAGAAGGAATCGAACCACGAGTCTAAGCCAGAGAAGAAGAAAAAATAGGCTCCAAGGCATGACTACGTGCTGATCTATACAAATGAAGAAGGAATTGTCAATTAAGTCACAGCTCAGGAGATAGACGAGTTTCCTCTCAAAAGTGACTTCCATGCTAAACTCTGGGAGTATTTTCTCCATCCTTAGAAGCTAGAGGAAGTCGATACAAAAGGAGAAAAGAAATCTACCTTCATCAGGACGGCCACCAAGCTTCTGAACTCTTACCTCAAGCGCCATGGTACTTTATTTTTTATTAAGACCTTGCTCTTTTCCACTTCCCAGTGGACACAAACATCTTTAAGGACTACCCTTAGCATGTGGACAAGCCCATGGACTTCAGCACCATGCGTATAAAGCTCAACAACAACTGCTATGAAAATGAAGAGGAGTTTAGAGACGACATTGTGCTGATCTATGACAACTGTATCAAGTACAACGGAGAGCTAAGTATTTATGGGCAGATGTCCAAGAATTTTAAAATGGAGTTTTTGGATACCTTCAGGAAGGAATTTCCTTTGTGATAGTTAGTCAATGAGTGCCTATGAATAATATACTATCAGAAGTTGAATGTGAACGAAAGGCCATCTTCTATCAGCTACTCAGTGCCAATTTTCTATTATTTGACTTCTACAACCACCTTCTTCACTGAAGCTTCACCTTTCTCTTGGTCTTTGGGTTCAGCCTCCTGAGGCTCTCCTTACTTGTTATCTTCAACAGTCGGCATAACTCCCTATATTTCAGAGCTATTTTGCTCTTCCTCTTCTATTTATTCAGGCATTTCGTGGATGTTGATACAAACTCTTCCAAGAGGGCAGTTGCCCTCCAGAAAAGCTTTGCATATTTAGGTTTTATATTTGTAGTTTTTCTTCTTAAGGTCCATGTTTCCGTGGTAATCCCGACAGGCTGCTCCTAGTTGGCATTTTCCTAATTGATACAGTTTACAAGGCTCTTTCCTGTGCTTGAAGGGTTTTCGTAGTTATTGCTCATTATGGGCGAATGTGCAGCTCAACCTCCGACGGCAATCTCTTCCATATGGACACATCTTTGTTCTGTAATTAACTCTTCGGTCCTGTTTTACGATCTGCTTGCCTTTGACCTATGCTTTGGGGCCTAAGAGAACGTCATATGTGAACTTCCCGCTTCCTTTGGTCCCTGATAGAACAGCACTTGTAGCTTCGTGAGCAGGTTGTTCTGGAATGAGGTTATAGGGATTGAGATGTTTTTTTTTGCCGAGAGTTTTTTCGAGGTCTTCAGGGTTTTTGCTATAGAAAAAGAGTCTTTATTCCTGATCCTTCTTCATGGTCCTATTATTAAACTAAACAATATTTAATCAAAGTGTCATTCATTCTACTTATGACCTTATCTCTCAGCATAAATCTCTATCAAAATGAAAGCCAATCAATAATTTGTTAAAAGTTTGATTGATTCCGCACTTTTATGAATGTTATATGTTCAAACGGCAGCATATAATTATTTGCGAGATGTTGCCGCACAATTTCTTAGAAGCCTTCACCGACTGCCTTATTTCTTCCAATCATGCAGCCATCAAGAGCCACTTTCCTGCAGTGCTCAATCCTCATAATTTGGCCCAAATTGTCCCTCAATTGCAGCACGTGCAAATTGTCTTCATTATGTGTCAGGCCCTTAAAAACAAAATCAAGAGAAAAAACAGTCAAAGTTTTTTGTTGGACGAACAGCCGACACCAAAAGAAGAGCTTTTTAACAAATTGAAGGAGGTTGTGGACATTGCCGCTCATAATCCTATCCTTACAAACATCTAAAACTACTCATCCTCTCCTTCTAAAGCTGAACATCCCTTGAAAAATGAGAGTTATGTCGGTCTAAGCTCAGATTAGGTGAGAAGCCGAACAATGTGGTATGAATGTCTCAACTATCTGGAGTTGCTCCTTACTTCGGTTGGTACCATGGTCGTGACTGCTCAGAACAGTCAATGGGCTCAAGCCACTTCTCGGCTTCGTGAATAGCTTTTAGGTAAACTAATAATTGAGGCATTACTGATGGCTAGTCCAGGCCAGTATAAAGCCCTTACATTTTAATATCTGATTCGGCATGTGGAGGCTTACCTTCCTCAGAACAAAGAGTCCCACATGCTGATAGCCAACGTCATATACGAAGCTACTTACTACGCCAACCACCAACTCAGCCGATTCGACTCCTATAGAATACTCAAGAAATCAGGAGGGTATAACATTATGAGGATTCTTTTGAACTATTATGAGCAGATCCTTATGATTGGAGTCTCCAGCTAGACAATTCCTAAGTTCATTGATGGCATATACGAAATGGTGAACGTCACTGATGAGGATGATTACAACTATGAAAATAATGATGAGATGAATGAACTCATGCTTGATGAGATTGCTCCTGAGTGGAGGATTCCTGCTTGGCTAGAAAAGTTCAACCTCAAGATGGTTGACCTGTTTAGAGGGTCAATGAGAGCATTATTCAGCCGTCAGGATTATAGACAGGTCAAGAGCAAAATTGTAAGAATATTGAGAGCTATCATTCGTGGAGATTCAG
>Ga0100402_1004123_pt1 | contig 15480 bp, 10 predicted proteins | sample CryGeyme20150102_FD_80419 | JGI IMG/M metagenome (GOLD analysis project Ga0100402, IMG submission 80419) | Groundwater microbial communities from Crystal Geyser aquifers in Utah, USA - Crystal Geyser metaG 2015-0102 | ecosystem: Environmental > Aquatic > Deep subsurface > Groundwater | place...
AGGTTGTGGATCGCGTCCTCCAGCAGGCGGCCGATCAGGAACTCCATCGACAGGTAATAGACGCGCTTGTGGCCGCCCTCATAGGCGCGATGGGTGGTGTCGAACCACGGGTCGATCACCAGATCGCGCACCGCGCGCGACAGCGCCAGCCGCCAGTCGGTCAGCGTCGCGGTGGCGGCGTCCTTGCCGACCACATGGCGCAGGTGGCGCGCCATGTCGTCGCGCAGCTTCTCGGGCGTTATCGCCAGCGTCTTTGTCAGATTTCCGTCCATGGCGTCCTCGATGCTGCGACGCCTCGAAACGGTAGCGGATTGCGGCGTCCGGTCGCAAGCTGGAATAACTGGCGTGACAATGCGGTTAACGCAAGCCGCAAGTGCGGCGCGTCGCGCCATCACGCCATCGCGTTGTCACGCCGTCACGTCGTCACGCCGTCACGTCGTCACGTCCGGCGCGTCGCGGCCCAGCCGCCCCTTGATGTCGGCCAGCGCCTCGGCCGCCGCGATCACCCCGGCCAGCGCCTCGGCCGGGGTCTGGCCGTGGCGGGCGGGGTCAGGCTCGAACCGCTCCAGATAGACCCGCAGCGTCGCGCCCTCGGTGCCGGTGCCGGAAAGCCGGAACACCGCCCGCGCGTCGCCGGCGAACTGGATGCGGACGCCCTGCCGGGCGGCGGTCGCGCCGTCCACCGGGTCGGTATAGGCGAAATCGTCCGCCGCGCTGACCGTCAGCCCGGCGACCTTCTCGCCGGGCAGGCCCGGCAGCCGGGCGCGCAGCGCGTCCATCAGCGCCTCGGCGGCGGCCTTGTCCACCGCCTCATAGTCGTGGCGGGTGTAGTAATCGCGGCCGTATTCCGCCCAGTGCGCGGCCATGATCTGCGCCACCGACTGCTTGCGCACGGCGAGAATGTTGAGCCACAGCAGCACCGCCCAAAGCCCGTCCTTTTCGCGCACATGGTTCGAGCCTGTGCCCGCGCTCTCCTCGCCGCACAGCGTCGCCAGCCCGGCGTCGAGCAGCGTGCCGAAGAATTTCCACCCGGTCGGCGTCTCATAGGCCTTCACGCCCAGCTTCCGGGCCACCCGGTCCGCCGCGCGCGAGGTGGGCATCGAGCGCGCCACGCCCTTCACGCCCTGCGCATAGCCCGGCGCCAGATGCGCGTTCGCCGCCAGCACCGCCAGACTGTCGGAGGGGCTGACATAGCAGCCGCGCCCGACGATCATGTTGCGGTCGCCGTCGCCGTCGCTGGCGGCGCCAAAGTCGGGCGCGTCGGGGCCCATCATCAGATCGATCAGCGGTCTGGCCCAGACCGGATTGGGGTCGGGGTGGCCACCGCCGAAATCGGGCGAGGGGACGCCGTTCAGCACCGTATCCGGGGCCGCGCCCAGCTCGGTGAACAGCGCCGTGGCGTAAGGCCCGGTCACCGCGTGCATGGCGTCGAAACGCATGGTGAAGCCAGAGGCGAACAGCGCGCGGATCGCGTCGAAGTCGAACAGCGTGCGCATCAGCGCGGCGTAGTCGGCGACCGGGTCGATCACCTCGACCACCATGGCGCCCAGGGCCGTCTCGCCCTCGGCGTCGAGGTCGATGTCGGGGGCGTCGAGGATGCGGTATTGCGTGATCGACAGCGTGCGGTCGTGGATCGCCCCGGTGATCGCCTCGGGCGCCGGGCCGCCTGCGGCGATGTTGTATTTCACGCCGAAATCGCCGTCCGGCCCGCCGGGGTTGTGGCTGGCCGACAGGATCAGCCCGCCGTCGGTGCGCCGCTTGCGGATCAGCGCGGAGGCGGCGGGGGTGGAGAGCAGCCCGCCCCGCCCCACGATCACCCGCGCGGCGCCGTTGGCGGCGGCCATCTTCAGGATGATCTGCGTCGCCTCGGCGCCGAAAAAGCGCCCGTCGCCGCCCAGCGCCAGCGTCTTGCCCGCGACGCCGCCGATGCCGTCGAAGGTCGCCTGGACATAGTTCTCCAGATAGTTGGGCCGCATGAACACGGCGGTCTTGGCGCGCAGGCCCGAGGTGCCGGGCTTCTGGCCGGGAATGGATTCGGTGGCGACGATCTTGACGGACATGGCGTTTCCTTTCGGACGGGCGTCGGACAGGATCGCGGCGAGCCGCGACAGGCCGGGATCGGTCGCCAGCGCCTCGACCGCGACCGGCAGCCGCCGCCGCCAGTTGGGGTGCTGGTCGATGGTGCCGGGCAGGTTGGGCTGTTCGACCACGCCCAGCGCGTCGTCGAGGCCGAGCGCGACCAGCGCGCAGGGCGCGCCGGCCAGCAGGCGGTGCGCGGCGCCGCAAAGCGCGTCCTCATCCGCCGCCGCCGCGCCCTCGCCGCGCAACAGCCGCGCAAAGGCCGCCGTCTCCGCCGCGCGGGCCGCGCGCGCCTGCGCCGCCGCCCCGGCGTCGTAATCGCCGATCTTCTCGCGCCAGTCGATGTCGCGCCCGCGCAGCCAGCCGCGAAAGGTGGGGGTGTCGTGGGTGCCGAAGCTGGCGATGGCGTCGGCGGGATAGCGGCGCGGCGGGGTGAAGGCGCCGCCCGACCGCTCGAACTGCATCACCGAACAGCGATAGAGACCGCTGGCGCTCAGCCGCTGGCGAAACCCGTCGGGCACGGTGCCCAGATCCTCGCCCACCACCACGCAGCCCGAGCGCGCCGCCTCGATGCGGGTGATCGCCAGCAGCGCCTCCAGCGGAAAGGCGACATAGCCGCCCGGCGCGCCGTTCTCCGGCGCCCAGTAGGCGCGCGCGAAGCCCAACACATGGTCGATGCGCACCACGCCCGCAGGCCGCATCGCCGCGCGCAGCGCCGCGACGAACGGCGCGTAGGCGGTGGCGCGCAGGCCCTGCGGCGAAAACGGCGCCAGCGCCCAGACCTGCCCCCCTGGCGCCAGCCGGTCGGGCGGCGCGCCCAGCGACACGCCGCGCGCGAAGCCCGCAGGGTTCGCCCAGACGTCGGCGCCGTCGGGGCGCACCCCCACGGCGAGATCGAGATAAAGCCCCACCGCCATCCCCGCCGCCGTCGCGCGCGCCTGCGCGGCGTGCAGCTGGCGGTCGGCCAGCCATTGCAGCCAGAGGTGATAGCGCGGCTCGTCCGGGTGATCGCGCGCCAGCGCGCGGGCGCCGGGCGCGTCGGGCGTCTCATGGCCGGGCGGCCACAGCCGCCAGTCCGCGCCCAGCCGCAGCGACAACGCCTCGAACAGCGCGAAGCCCTCCAGCGCCGCGCCCAGCGTCGGCCCCAGCCCAGCCCGCCAAGCGGCGAACGCGCCGTCGGCGTCGTCAAAGGCGGCGAACAGCGCGCGCAGAACCGGCGCGGCGGCGGCGTCGCGGGCGCGATGCCGCGCGAACGGCCCCGCCCGCGCCGCCGCGATCCCCGGCGCGGCCTCGGCCAGCAGCGCCTGCGCCTGCGGACAGGCGTGAAACCCCTGCGCTTCGCGCGGCGCGATCCAGCCCGGCTCCAGCGCGATGCGGCTGGAGGGCGAATAGGGGCTGACCCCGTCATGCGCCGCGCCGCGCGCATGCACCGGGTTGACGCCGATGAAGTCCGCCCCCATCCCCGCCAGCGCCTCCGCCGCCGCGCCAAGATCGGCGTAGTCGCCAAGGCCAAGGCTTTCGGCGGAGTGCAACGCATAAAGCGCGGTCATGGCGCCCCAGACCCGCCCGCGTCCCGCGACCTGCGCCACGCCCGGCGCGCGGTCCGGCGCGGCGATCAGCAGGCGCGCCGCGCCCTCGACATGCAGCCGGTGAACCCCCATCGGCGGGGTCAGCCGCAGCGCGCCCCCGGCGCGGCCCTCCTCGACGACGCCATCCTCGCGCTCGAACCGCCATGGCCCCTCAGCGGCGATCTCGACCGGCGCGCCCGCGCGCGCCACGATCTCCGGCGCCGCGACGCCCTGCGCCAGCGCGTCGGCCTCCTCGCCGGGACCGACGCCCATCGCCGCGAGCAGCGCCGCTTGCGTATCGGGGCCGGTCACATGCTCGCGCCCCTCGATGTCGCGCCATCGCGGCGCGATTCCCATCGCGGCGGCGAGCCGCGCGCGGGGATCGCTGCGGGCGTCGGTGGCGGCGTCGCTGCGGGCGTCGCTCATGGCGTCGGCACGAATACGACCACCGCCTCGCCCGCCACCTTCTGCGCCGCCCGGCCGCAGGGCGCGGGCGCGGCATCGGGGTGCGCGGTGTCCAGCGCGCGCAGCCACCCCCGCCCCTTGGGCGCAGGCGGCAGCGTCAGCGGACAGGCCTCCGGCGCGCCGTTGAACGCCAGCAGCGCGGCGGCGTCTGTCGCCTCGTAAGCGGGCGCGTCGGCGTCGCCGCGCAGCAGCAGGCAAAAGCGCGCCAGCCCCGGGTCGCGCCAGGCCACCGCGCCGCCCTTGAAGTCCAGCCATTCCACGTCGGGCATCCCGTCGGGCCGGGGGTCGCCGTGCAGAAAGCGGCTCTGGCGCAGCACGGGATACGCGGCGCGCAGGGCGATCAGCCGTTGCGTGAAGCGCAGCAGCCCGGCGTCGGCGCCCGGCCAGTCCAGCCAGCCGATCTCGTTGTCCTGGCAATAGGCGTTGTTGTTGCCCTGCTGGCTGTTGCCGAACTCGTCGCCCGCCAACAGCATCGGCGTCCCCTGCGACAGCATCACCGTCGCCAGCAGGCAGCGGCGGCGCTGGGCGCGGCGGGCGAGGACGGCGGGATTGTCGGTCGGCCCCTCGGCGCCGCAGTTGTCGGAGAAGTTGGCGCCGTGGCCGTCGCGGTTGTCCTCGCCGTTGGCGTGGTTGTGCTTGTCGTTGTAGGCGGTCAGATCCGCCAGCGTGAAGCCGTCGTGGCAGGCGACGAAGTTGACGCTGCTCCACGCCCGCCGCCCGGCCCCGTCGAACAGCCCCGCCGATCCCAGCAGCCGTTCGGCCAGCCCCTGCGCCGAGTGCGGCTCGCGCCGCCAGAACTTGCGCGCCTTGTCGCGGAAGGCGTCGTTCCACTCGGCGAACGGCGGCGGAAAGCCGCCGAGGCGATAGCCGCCGGGGCCGATGTCCCACGGTTCGGCGATCAGCTTGACCCCGGCCAGCACCGGATCCTGGCGCAGCGCGTCGAGAAAGCCGCCCTCGGGGTCGAAGCCGTGCGGCTCCCGCGCCAGGCACGTCGCCAGATCGAAGCGAAAGCCGTCCACGCCATAGGCCTGCACCCAGTGGCGCAAGCTGTCGAGCACCATGCGCAGCACGAACGGATGGCCGGTGTTCAGCGTGTTGCCGCAGCCGGTGTCGTTGACATGGCGCTTCGCGCCGTCGAGCCGGTAATAGCTGGCGTTGTCGAGGCCGCGAAAGCTCAGCGTCTGGCCGCGATGGTCGCCCTCGGCGGTGTGGTTATAGACGACGTCGAGGATCACCTCGATCCCCGCGCCATGCAGCGCGCGGATCGCCTCGCGCAGACCCTTCGCGCCGTTCGGGCCGAAATAGCGCGGCTCGGGCGCGAAAAAGCCGATCGTGCTGTAGCCCCAGTAATTGCGCAGGCCCATGCGCAGCAGCCGGGTGTCGTCCATCAGCATCTGCACCGGCATGAGCTCGATGGCGGTGACGCCGAGGCCCTTCAGATGCTCGATGATCGCAGGCGTCCCCAGCGCCTCATACGTCCCGCGCAGCGCCTCGGGAACGCCGGGATGGCGCATGGTCAGCCCCGAGGGATGCGCCTCATAGATCACCGTGCGCGCCCAGGGCGTGCGCGGGCGCTCCTTTGGCGGCACGGGCGGCGGCGCGGCGGTCAGCACGCATTTCGGCATCGCAGGCGCGCTGTCGGCGGGCGAGGGAAAGCCCTCGCCGCGCGCGGGATCATGGCCCAGCAGCAAGGGCGACAACGGATCGAACGCACCCGCATGGCCGCGCGCGTAGGGGTCGAGCAGCAGCTTGGCGGGGTTGAAGCGGTGGCCGCGCTCCGGCGCCCAGACGCCGTCGGCGCGCAGACCATAGAGCGCGCCCGCCTTCAGCCCCCTCACATGGCCATGCCTGATCGCGCCGGTGCGCTCGGGCAGCGGCAGCCGCGCGATCTCGCGCGCGCCGTCGGGCGAGAACAGGCAGACCTCGATGCGGCTGGCGGCCTGCGAGAACACCGCGAAGTTGGCGCCCTGCGCATCCAGAGTGGCGCCCAGCGGCTCGGGGCGCCCTGCGGTGACGGCGGGGCGCTTCATGACGCGGCCAGATGCTTGTAGAGCGCGGCGTAGCGCGCGGCGGACGCGCCCCAGCCGACCTCCGCCGCCATGGCGTTGGCCATGATCCGCGCCCAGAGCGCACGGTCGGCGAAGGCGTCGCAGGCGCGGTCCACCGCGTCGGCCAGCGCCGCCGTCTCGACCGGCGCGAACTGAAAGCCGGTGGCGCAGCCCGCCGCGATCGCCGCCTCGTTGGCGTCGATCACCGTATCGGCCAGCCCGCCGGTGCGCGCCACCAGCGGCGCGGCGCCATAGCGCAGCGCGTAGAGCTGGGTCAGCCCGCAGGGCTCGAAGCGCGACGGCGCCAGGATCACGTCGGCGCCGCCCTGCATCAGATGCGCCAGCGGCTCGGAATAGCCGATCACCGCGCCCACCCGGCCGGGATGCGCGGTGGCGGCGGCGCGAAACGCGGCCTCCATGTCCGCGTCGCCGCTCCCGATCAGCGCCAGCGTCGCGCCGCGCGCCAGAAGCCTCGGCAGCGCCTCCAGCAGAAGGTCGATCCCCTTCTGCCGCGTCAGCCGCCCGACCAGCCCGAACAGCGGCGCGTCGTCGCGCGCCTCCAGCCCGAATCGCTCCGCCAGCGCGGCGCGGTTCCTCGCCCGCGCGGCGATGGTCTCGGCGGTGAACGGCGCGGCGAGATGCGGGTCGTCGGCGGGGTTCCAGACGTCCAGATCGACGCCGTTCAACACCCCCTCCAGATCGGCCCGGCGCGCGGCGATCACCCCCTCCAGCCCCATGCCGAAACCGGGCTGCGCCAGTTCGCGCGCATAGGTGGGGCTGACCGTGGTGATGCGGTCGGCGCTGACCAGCCCCGCCTTCATGAAGCCGACCTGGCCATAGTATTCATAGCCCTGCGGGGTGAAGCCGGACGGATCGAGCCCCAGCGCGCCGATCAGCGCCGCCGGAAAAACGCCCTGAAAGGCGATGTTGTGGATGGTCAGCACGCTGGGGATCGCGTCGCCGCGCTGGCGCATGTAGAGCGGCGCCAGCGCCGTCTGCCAGTCGTGGACATGCAGCACGTCGGGTTTCCAGTCGCCCGCCCCCTCCCGCGCCACGCGCGCCGCCGCCCGCGACAGCGCCGCAAAGCGGAACGGATTGTCGGGCCAGTCGCGCCCCTCCGGCCCCAGATACGGGCCGCCGTCGCGGTCGAACAGGTCGGGACAGTCCAGCAGCAGCAGCGACAGCCCCGCCGCCTTGACCGCCAGCAGCCGCCCGCCCTCCATCTCCGCCACCGGCTTCGCGCCCTTCAGCGCCTTCAGCGCCGGATAGGCGGGCATCAGCACCCGCGTCGAGATGCGCCGCGCCGTCAGCGCCTTGGGCAGCGCCCCCGCCACATCGGCCAGCCCGCCGGTCTTGACGAACGGCGCGCATTCCGAGACTGCGAACAGAACCTTCATCGCTGCGGCGGCCCCTGTCACGCCAGCTTGTCGAGCATCGGCTGGGTGATCAGCGTCACGCCGCCGTCCGAGACGCGAAAGCGCCGCGCGTCCTCGACCGGATCCTCGCCCACCACCATGCCCGCAGGCACCTCGACGCCGCGATCCAGCACCACGTTCTTCAGCCGCGCGTTGCGGTTTATCGTGCTGTAGGGCAGCGCCACCACGCCCTCCAGCGCGCTGTAGGAATGGCAGCGCACCCCGGTGAACAGCAGGCTGCGCCCGACCGAAGACCCCGAGATCACGCAGCCGCCCGACACCAGCGACGACACCGCCATGCCGCGCCGACCGTCCTCGTCATGGATGAACTTCGCGGGCGGGGTCAGCTCGGCGTAGGTCCAGATCGGCCAGTCCTGACTGTAGAGATCGAGCGCCGGCTCGAAGTCCGTCAGGTCGATGTTGGCGCGCCAGAAGGCGTCCACCGTGCCCACGTCGCGCCAGTAGGGCTCCTTCTCGGTGCCGGTGATCACGCAGCTGTCGGAGAACTTGTGCGCCACCGCTTTGCCGTTCTTCACCAGATCGGGGATGATGTCCTTGCCGAAATCATGCTCGCTCGCCGGATTTTCGGCGTCGCGGTGGAGCACCTCGAACAGGAACTCGGTGGTGAAGACATAGATGCCCATCGAGGCCAGCGCCATGTCGGGCGCGCGGGGCATGGCGGGCGGGTCGGCGGGCTTTTCGATGAAGGCGATGATGCGTTGTGCGTCATCGACGCGCATCACGCCGAAGGCGGAGGCCTCGGCGCGCGGCACCGCCACGCAGCCCACCGTCACGTCGGCGCCGCTGGCGACATGCTGCGCCAGCATCAGGCCGTAATCCTGCTTGTAGATGTGGTCGCCCGCCAGGATGACGATGTATTTCGGCGCATAGCTTTCGATGATGTCGATGTTCTGCGTCACCGCGTCGGCGGTGCCCAGATACCAGTTGCGCTCATCGACGCGCTGGCTGGCGGGCAGGATGTCCAGCCCCTCGTTGCGGCCCGCCTGAAGGAAGGACCAGCCGCGCTGCAGGTGGCGGATCAGCGAATGCGCCTTGTATTGCGTCGCCACCCCGATGCGGCGGATGCCCGAGTTCATGGCGTTGGACAGCGCGAAGTCGATGATCCGGTTCTTGCCGCCGAAATACACCGCCGGCTTGGCGCGGAAATCGGTCAGCTCCTTGAGGCGGGAGCCGCGCCCGCCTGCCAGAACGAAGGCCATGGCCTGTCGCGTCAGCGCGCCGGTCTCGATCCGGTCGATCGCCATCGGTGGTCTCCCCCATGTCCGCGCGCGCGGCGTCCCCGCCGCCTGCGCGCAAGGTTGTCCCGAATAGCGCCGTCGTTGCAACCGTGGCTTTCGTCTCGTGCGCAGATTCAACGCTTCGCAACCGGGCGCTTTCGGCGCTACACATGAGTCGGCGCGCCGCAACACCGCCGCGACAAGGAGGCCCCGCCATGCCCGATCACGCCGCGACGCCAGACGCCGCCGCTGCGGCGGCCATCGCGCAAGGCGCGGCGAGCGAGCTGTTCAGCACGCTGGGCGCGCATCCCATCGGCAAGCGCTGGGCGCTGCGGGCGTGGGTGCCGGGGGCCGAGACGGTGACGGCGGTGGCGCGCGACGGCGGGGCGGAGATCGCGCGGCTGACGCCCGGCCCCGCGCCCGACTTCTTCTTCGCCGCCTTGCCCGCGCGCCCCGCCCCGTGGCGGTTTCGCGCCACCCGCGGCGACGCCGTCTGGGAGGTGGAGGATCCCTATCAGTTCGGCCCGGTGCTGGGCGCGCAGGACGAGCACTACATCGCCGAAGGCTCGCACCTGCGGCTGTGGCGGCGGCTGGGCGCGCATCCGATGATCCATGAGGGCGCCGACGGCGTCGCCTTCGCGGTCTGGGCGCCCGCCGCGCGGCGGGTCAGCGTGGTGGGCGACTTCAACGGCTGGGACGGACGGCGCCATGTGATGCGCCCGCGCGGCACGACCGGCGTCTGGGAGATCTTCGTCCCCGGCCTCGCCGAAGGCGCCGCCTACAAATACGAGATCCGCGCGCAGGACGGGCGCACGCTGCCGCTCAAGGCCGATCCGGTCGGCTTCGGCGCCGAGCACCCGCCCGCCACGGCGTCGGTGGTGCGCGACCTGCGCGGGCGGAAATGGCGCGACGGCGCCTGGATGGAGGACCGCGCCGCGCGCCAGCGGGTGGACGCGCCGATCTCGGTCTATGAGGTCCACCTGCCGAGCTGGCGGCGCGCGCCGGGGGGCCGTCCGCTCAGCTATCACGAACTGGCCGAGCAGCTTGTGCCCTACGTCCGGGAGATGGGCTTCACCCATATCGAGACGCTGCCGGTCAGCGAATATCCTTTCGACGGCTCGTGGGGTTATCAGCCGGTGGGCCTTTACGCCCCCACCATCCGTCACGGCACGCTGGCCGAGTTCCGCGATTTCGTCGAGGCGTGCCACAAGGCGGGTCTGGGGCTGATCCTAGACTGGGTGCCCGCGCATTTCCCCGCCGACGCGCACGGGCTGGCGCAGTTCGACGGTCAGGCGCTGTATGAGCACGCCGACCCGCGCGAGGGCTATCACCCCGACTGGAACACGCTGATCTACAACTACGGTCGCCGAGAGGTCGGCAACTACCTGATCGCCAACGCGCTCTACTGGATGCGCGAGCACCATATCGACGGGCTGCGCGTCGATGCGGTCGCCTCGATGCTGTATCGCGACTATTCCCGCAAGGAGGGCGAGTGGATCCCCAACCGCTACGGCGGACGCGAGAACCTCGAGGCCGTGGAGTTCATCAAACGCATGAACGTCGCGGTCTATGGCGACGACCCCGGCGTGATGACCATCGCGGAGGAGAGCACCGCATGGCCCGGCGTCTCCAAGCCGGTTGACGCGGGCGGTCTCGGCTTTGGCTACAAGTGGAACATGGGCTGGATGCACGACACGCTGCACTACATGGCCCGCGACCCGATCCACCGCCGCCACCACCATCACGAGATGACCTTCGGGCTGATCTACGCCTTCTCCGAGAATTTCGTGCTGCCGCTCAGCCATGACGAGGTGGTGCACGGCAAGGGCTCGATCCTGAACCGGATGCCCGGCGACGACTGGCGGAGGTTCGCCAACCTGCGCGCCTATTACGCCTACATGTTCGCCCATCCCGGCAAGAAGCTGTTGTTCATGGGCTGCGAATGGGGCCAGCGCGACGAGTGGAACGCGCAGAGCGCGCTCGACTGGGCGGCGCTGGACAGCCCGCTGCACAAGGGCGTTCAGACGCTGGTGCGCGACCTCAACCACCTCTACCGCGACACGCCCGCGCTGCACCGGCGCGACTGCGACGGCGCGGGGTTCCAGTGGATCGAGGCGAACGCCGCCGACGCCTCGGTGTACGCCTGGGCGCGGTTCGGCGGGCCGGAAGACCGCCCGGTGCTGGCGGCGTTCAACTTCACCCCCGTGCCGCGCCCGGACTTTCGCCTCGGCGTGCCCGCGCCGGGGCGCTGGGTGGAGCGGCTCAACACCGACGCGGCGATCTACGGCGGCTCGGGGATGGGCAATCTCGGCGGCGTCGAGAGCCGCGCGGTCGCGGCGCAGGGGCGCGCCGACAGCATCACGGTGACGCTGCCGCCGCTGGGCGCGGTGATCTTCGAACTGGAGGGCTGAGCGCGGCGGCGGCGCGCAGGGGCGGCGCTCAGGGGCCGCGACCGGTCAAATTCTGTTGTGCGGGCGCGGCGCGCTGACGATACTCGGGCGGCCGCGCGCCCGACGCGGCGTCCAGAAGGGGGAGAGAGCCGATGTGCGATCACTGCGTGACCGAGAGCGTGCGCCAGCGAATGCTGAGCCGCCGCGACATCTTCCGCGCCGCGCCGCTGGCCGCCGCCGCCGTGGCCGGCCTTTCGGCGGCGCCCGCCGCGCTGGCGCAGGGCGCAAGCCGCGTGCAGGACATGACCCACGCCTACGATGCTGATTTCCCGACCTATTTCGGCAAGCCCGGCTACAAGGCGACGCCGGTCTACACCTACGCGGAGCACAAGTTCAACCTGTCGATCATCGAGGTGAACGAGCACACCGGCACCCATGTCGATGCGCCGCTGCACTTCTCCGCCGACGGCCAGTCGGTGGATGCGATCCCGGTGGAGAACCTCGTGGCGCCGCTGTGCGTGGTGGACATCCGCGCCAAAGCGGACGGCGACGCCGACGCGCAGGTGACGCCGGACGACCTCAAGGGCTGGATCGCCGCCCACGGCCCGATCCCCGAGCGCGCCTGCGTGGCGATGCTGTCGGGCTGGGGCGCCCACGCGGCGACGGCGAAGTTCCGCAACGCCGACGACGCGGGCGTGATGCACTTTCCCGGCTTTCACGCCGAGGCCGCCGAGATGCTGATCGAGGAGACCGGCGCCGTCGGCATGGCGGTGGACACGCTCAGCCTCGACCACGGCAAGTCGGCGGATTTCGCCACGCATTACCTGTGGCTGCCGACCAACCGCTACGGGATCGAGTGCCTCGCCAACCTCGAGACCGTTCCGGCCAGCGGCGCGACGCTGGTGGTGGGCGCGCCGAAACATCGCGGCGGCTCCGGCGGCCCGGCGCGCATCTTCGCGCTGATCTGATGGCGACCGTCCCCCTGATCGACGACGACGCCGCCGCGCCGGAGGCGGCGGCGGTGTTCGCCGACATCCGCGCGGCGCGCAACAGCGACTTCGTCAACAACTTCTGGCGCGCGCTGGCCAGCGACCCGGCGCTGCTGGCGGCGACGTGGGCGCGGCTGAAGACGGTGATGGCGCCGCGCGACGGCGGCCTCGACCCGCTGACCAAGGAGCTGATCTACGTCGCCGTGAGCATCGCCAACGGCTGCGCCTACTGCATCCATTCGCACACGGCGGCGGCCCGCGCGAAGGGCATGACCGACGCCCAGCACGGCGAGTTGCTGGCGGTGGTGGCGATGGCGTCGCAGACCAACGCGCTGGCGACCGCGCTGGCCGTGCCGGTGGACCCGATATTCGAAGTCCAGCCGTCATCATCCTGATTCGCCCGGCGCGCAGCGGACGCCGATTTTGCTTACGTCACGCGCGATGCGCGGGCGCGCGGGGATTTCCCGAGCGAGCGCCATCCCCAGATGCGCGAGCAGATCGCGATGCGCCGCGGAGGCGGCGGTTCGGGAAGACGCGCGCCGACATCCGCTCATGGTTCAGCGCGCCGACCGACAGGACACGGCGACCCCGCATTATCGCGCGCCCGGGTTCGCCGACGATCCCGGGCGCCCGCGCGGCGCCGGCGGGGGACTGCGCCGCAAAGATGCGCCTTCCACCGGACCCCGCCCGCTGACGTCCCGAGACCTGGGCCCATGTCCGCGCGCATCGCCCGCGCCGGTTTGCGGCGCGGCGGCGGCGGCGCCCTCGGTGCGAGTGTGATCGCGATCACAGTCGGGCGCGGCGGCGCGGTGCTAGCCGTCATGGCGTAGCGTGGATCTGCGGCCGGCGTTGCTTCGCGGCCTTCCCTGATCACCACCGCCCCACGGCGGAAACTGTCCGGAGGCGCCGCCCGCAAGGGCGTCCGCCTCCGCTTTTTTTCAGGCGGGCGGCGGGCTGCGGAACGGATACGGCCCCGGCCACGGGTCGATGAAGCTGGTCTGGCTGACCACCTCGCCCAGGCCCTCGCCGGTGAAGCGATGCACCAGCACCCCGCCCGGCTCCAGCGAGAAACAGCCCTCGGCGCCGGAGCGCAGGTCGAGGCTGACCGAGTGCGCGGGCGCGGGCGCGATCATCGCGGGCGCGCCCGCCCACAGGCTGGTGACGGCGCGGTGGATGTGGCCGCAGCCGATCAGCCGCACGTTGCGCCGCCGGGAGACCACCGCCGCCAGCCCTTCGGCGTCGCGCAGGCGATTGGCGTCCATGTGGCCGATGCCGCTGTCGAACGGCGGATGGTGCAGGAACAGCAGCGCCGGACGGTCCGGCCTCGCGGCCAGCACACCGTCGAGCCACGCGCACTGCGCCGCGCTCAGCGCGCCCCAGGGTTCGCCCTCCACCAGATCGTCAAGCAGGATCAGCGTCAGCGGACCGACATCGACCGCGTGATCCAGCGGCCCCTCGGGCGGCACATGGCCATCGGGCGCAAAGGCCGCGCGCATCGGTTCGCGCAGATCGTGGTTGCCGGGCAGAACGTGGACCGGCGCGCGCAGCGGCGCGGTCATCTCGCGAAACAGCGCATAGGCCTCCGGCTCGCCATGGTCGGTCAGATCGCCGGTGACCACGATGGCGTCGATGCCGCCCACCGCCGCGTCGAGGCGCTGAAGATGCGCCACCGCGCGGCGCAGACCGTCGAGCGTGTCGATGCGGCCGTAGGCGAGCGCGCCGCCCTTCACCAGATGCAGGTCGGAAAGCTGAACGATGACACTCATAATAAACCCCGGCGCATAGGTGATCCGCGCCGACAGTCAGCCCCGGCGGCGGCTCCGGCGCAAGCTCATTCGTGCGTCGGCGCCCCGGTATCGGCGACGCCGGTTAACGGCGGCGCCGCCGCATCGCGCCGGAATTCGTGTTTCGCCGCGCCCAGAACCCGACCGTCCGACGCCGCCTGCGCCAGCACCGCCACACCGCGCGCGCCCTCGGGCGCGGGGACGCGCCAGACGCCCGGCGCGCCGTCCCAGCGCGCCAGCGCCATCCACGCGCGCACCGGGTTGACGTAAGTGATCTCGCGCCCGGCGTTCTCGCCGCGCGCGATGGCGACGGTCTGCGGACGGTCGTAGATGAAATAGACGATGTCTGCGACCTCTTCTGCGACCTCGTCTGCGGCCTCGTCTGCGGCCTCGTCTGCGGCCTCGCGCGCCGCGCCGGGCGCGCGGGCGTGCGCGGCGATGCGGATCATGTCGCCCTCTGGCGTCACCTCCAGCGCCACCGTGCGCGGGCGCGCCCCGGCCCGCGCGATCGCGTCCAGCACGGCGCCGCGCCGCGCGCCGACCAGCGCCGTGGCGCCGTCGATCACCATCTGCGGGGTATAGACCATCCGCTCGCCCAGCGCGGCGGCGTAGTCGCGCTGTCGGCGGCTGTTGGCGGCGGCGCCCAGCGTGTCGCTCCAGCCAAGGTAGTTCCAGTAATCGACGTGCATCCCCAGCGCCACCACGTCGTCGCGCACGCTGATCTCGCCCAGCAGCGCGTCGGCGGGCGGACAGGCGGCGCAGCCCTGACTGGTGAACAGCTCCACCGCCACCGCCTCCTGCGCCGCCAGCGGCGCCGAGAGACCCGCGACGCCGGCGAAAGCGGCGCTGAGCGCCATGATCCCGATTCTCCTCATGGCCGCAGGATACCCGCGCCCGGGGGGCCGTCGAGTAAACCATGGGTGTTCGCGGGCGTCCGGTTTCGTGAACCGCTCGACGCGGGGCGGGGGCGGCGTTACGCTCTCGCCCCTGCTGCAGGAGGATGCGCCCCATGGCCCTCGACGCCGCCGCCGACCCGCTCCGCGCGCTGCTGGGCGACCGGCTCACCACCGCGCCCGCGCTGCTGGAGAGCCACAGCCACGACGAGGCGCACACCGCGCCGCGCCAGCCCGACGCGGTCGCCTTCCCCGAGACGACGCAGGAGGTCGCCGAGATCGTGCGCCTCTGCGCCGCCGCGCGCGTGCCGATCACGCCGTTCGGCGCCGGAAGCTCGCTGGAGGGGCAGGTGGTGCCCGCGCGCGGCGGCCTCAGCCTCGACATGGGCCGCATGAACCGGGTGCTGGCGGTCCATGCCGAGGATCTCGACGCGGTCGCGCAGCCGGGGCTGACGCGCAACGCGCTGAACGCGCATCTGCGCGATACGGGGCTGTTCTTTTCGGTCGATCCCGGCGCCGACGCCTCGCTGGGCGGCATGGCCTCGACGCGGGCCTCGGGCACCAACGCGGTGCGCTACGGCACGATGCGCGAGAACGTGCTGGCGCTGGAG
>Ga0100402_1004139_pt1 | contig 15453 bp, 14 predicted proteins | sample CryGeyme20150102_FD_80419 | JGI IMG/M metagenome (GOLD analysis project Ga0100402, IMG submission 80419) | Groundwater microbial communities from Crystal Geyser aquifers in Utah, USA - Crystal Geyser metaG 2015-0102 | ecosystem: Environmental > Aquatic > Deep subsurface > Groundwater | place...
GTGGACAGAAAAAGGAGCTCAAAATGTTCTTGATTTAAGAGTTGTAAATCTAAGTGATAGATGGGAAGAAGTACAAAATATGTTAAGAGCAGCATAAGAAACGACAATTTGTTATGCACCCTAATTAGCTGCGCTGAATATTCATTTCGTAATTTTTAATTAGCTTCGCTACTTTGGCAGGTTGTAATTATTTCTTAGATACTTAAATATTTCAAAATAATTTGATAAGACCCTATTTTTTCAGAATTTTGCACTCCCAAACAAATACTACAACCTAATTTAGAAGGCTAGTTTTAATTTGGTATTATTTCAATTTTAATCAAAACACTCTCAAACTTATCAGAATTTATGAAAAAGATTAAATCCATCTATATATTATTTGTCTTTGCTGCTATTAGTTCTTATGGACTTTGGGCTTGTACAAATACTGGTACCTCTGAAGCTACATCAAATGCTGATTCTACACAAGTGGAAGAAGTGGAGGAACCTGATACTCGTCCAGCTTCTGCTGCAATAGATACTAATTTTTATATCAAAGCTACTATTAACGGAAACGAGTATAATTTCAATTATTTATCTCTTGATGGTAAAGACAGTTATAATTTAATGAAAAACAATTTGTTTAGAATCGAACGTTGTGCAGACGATCATTGTAAACAAATGTTTTATTTGCAAGCACATAACTTTGACTTAAATCAAACTCCACCTTTTACATTGACAGAAACTCAAGAAGGAGAAATGAGAAAAGAAATTATTGTTAATTTTATTTTAACAAATAATCAAGGAAAATTCAAAAATCAGTGGAAAGATGCTGAAACTTTTGAAATGACTATTAATAAAATCGAAGGCGATATTTATGAAGGTACTTTCAAAGGAAAAGTTCAAGAATTGAATGCAAAAGACCAAACTGCCTCCCAAGATATTACAGGTTCTTTTCGTACAAAAATGATTATCAAAAAGCCAACAGCATAAGACAAAAAGTTCAATCTATGTCGAACAGATAAGGCAGGTATTTTTCTCAAAAAAAGCCAAAAAATTTAATAAATAAAATTCTGTTATCTTTGTGCCTTTATTTTAAAAAATTAATCTCGTTTATTTCTCAATTTTAATCTCATGATTCAAAATAAAATTACATTCACCAATTCATTTTACTTTGTTCTTGCTTTATTAGTTTCTTTCGTAGCTCTTACAGGTTGTCAGCCAAAAGACTCTAAAAATGCAAGTGCTTCAACAACAACTTCTTCTAGCGCATCAAGTTCGTCAAGTAGCAGTGGCGATATTGCTTATGTCAATATTGATTCTCTAACTGTTTATTATGACTTTTATGTAGAGATAAAAGAACGTTCAGAGAAAAATCAAATTGAAGCCAGCAGACAATTCCAACAACAAGAAATTCAACTACAAAGTGAAGCCGAAAGTTTGCAAAAACGCTATCAACAAGGACTTTTGTCTGAAAATGGTGCAAAGAAAGAACAACAAGATCTTCAAACAAAAGCACAAATGTTAGATAGACAAAAAGCATCTAAATCGGAAGCTCTTATGCTACAAGAGCAAAAAAACATGGATGAAATATTTTCTAACATTGAGGAAGTTTTAGAAAAATACAAAGAAGAAAAAGGCTATAAAGTAGTTTTGGGAACTCAAAAGGGTGCGGCTACAATTCTTTATGCAGACAAAAACCTAGATATTACAAAACCAGTTTTAGAACGTCTGAATGCAAAATATAAGGCTGAAAAAGATAGCACAGAAGTAGCTAACTAATCAATCGTTGTTTATTTTTTAGAAAAACGTCTATAAAAATTAATTTATAGGCGTTTTTTTGTTTGTAGTTTATCAAAAGCTCAGTCCTAATTAAGGCAGACCAAAACAAAACGCAAAAAAGTCATTCCTTCCATTTATTAAGACAGAAGAAATGACTTTTTAAATTTGTAGCCTACACCTCAAAAAAGAGTGCTAAAAATAGGCTGCAAGTTTTTAAGAAAACAATAAGAATGATGATTACATCATTCCACCCATGCCACCCATTCCAGCAGGAGCAGACATAGATTCTTTCTCTTCTGGATCATCTGCAATTACACACTCAGTAGTAAGTAAAAGAGAAGCAATAGAAGCAGCGTTTTCAAGCGCCAAACGAGAAACTTTAGTTGGGTCAAGAACACCAGCAGCTACTAAGTTTTCATATTTGTCTTCACGAGCATTGTAGCCAAAATCAGCTTTTCCTTCTCTTACTTTCTGAATAATTACAGAGCCTTCAAGACCTGCATTCGAAACGATAGTACGAAGAGGAGCTTCTAAAGCCTGACGAATAATATTTACACCTGTTTCTTGGTCTTGGTTTTCGATACCATTTTTACCAACAACAAGGTCAGTCAAAGAATCAAGCGCACGAATAAATGCAACACCACCTCCTGGTACTACGCCTTCTTGTACGGCTGCACGAGTTGCGTGTAATGCGTCATCTACTCTGTCTTTTTTCTCTTTCATTTCTACTTCTGTAGCTGCACCGATATAAAGAATTGCAACACCACCAGCTAATTTAGCCAAACGTTCTTGCAATTTCTCACGATCATAATCAGAAGTTGTTTTCTCAATTTGAGATTTGATTTCGTTAATACGACGAGTAATATTTTCTTTTTCGCCAGCACCATTGATGATTGTAGTGTTGTCTTTGTCGATAGTGATTTTTTCAGCACGTCCTAAGTAAGAAACTTCTGCGCTTTCTAGTTTGTAACCACGCTCTTCGCTGATAAGTGTACCACCTGTAAGCGTAGCGATGTCTTCCAACATTGCTTTACGACGGTCGCCAAAACCTGGGGCTTTAACAGCAGCGATACGCAATGCACCACGAATTTTGTTTACTACCAAAGTAGCCAATGCTTCGCCATCTACATCTTCTGAAATGATAACCAATGGTTTTCCACTTTGAGCAACTTGTTCCAAAATAGGAAGAAGTTCTTTCATAGAAGAGATTTTTTTGTCATAAATTAGAATGTAAGCATCTTCTAATTCTACCTCCATGGTTTCTGTATTTGTAACAAAATATGGAGACAAATAACCACGGTCAAATTGCATACCTTCAACGGTTTTTACTTCTGTTTCAGTACCACGAGCTTCTTCTACTGTGATTACACCGTCTTTACCTACTTTGTCCATGGCATCAGCAATCATTTTACCGATTTCCATGTCGTTGTTGGCAGAAATAGCACCTACTTGAGCAATTTCAGACGATACTTTGATTGGACGAGATTGAGATTTTAAGTTCTCAACTACTTTAATTACGGCTTTGTCCATACCACGTTTCAAATCCATTGGATTTGCACCAGCAGCAACATTTTTGATACCTGCATTAAAGATAGCTTGAGCCAAAACAGTTGCAGTAGTAGTACCGTCACCAGCCATATCAGCCGTTTTTGAAGCTACTTCTTTTACAAGCTGTGCGCCCATATTTTCGATTGGGTCTTTCAAATCAATTTCTTTAGCAACTGTTACACCATCTTTAGTAACTGAGGGTGCGCCAAATTTTTTGTCGATGACTACATTACGACCTTTAGGTCCTAAAGTTGTTTTTACTGCGTTTGCTAAAGCATCAACGCCTTTTTTCAATTTTTCACGAGCGACTGTATCGAATGATATTATCTTAGCCATATTACTTTGAATGTTTTTTGTGTTCTATTAAAAAAATTGTAGAAATGGATTTTGAGTAGCTGACAGTTTTCAACTGTCAGAAATATAATATTTTACGACAGTTAGAAAACTATCGGCTACTTTTAAAAATAAATCCATAAAAAAACCTAACGTTTAAGTCGGTTTTAAATTAATTTTTAAATTAATTTCTTTGAGAAATTAAACAACTGCATAAATGTCAGATTCACGCATGATAAGGTAATCTTGTCCTTCTACATTAATTTCTGTACCTGAATATTTACCATAAAGGACATTATCGCCTACTTTTACAGTAATTGGTTCGTCTTTTTTACCGTTTCCGATTGCGATTACTTTTCCACGTTGTGGTTTTTCTTTTGCAGAATCAGGAATGATAATTCCACTTGCAGTTTTTTCTTCTGCTGCATCAGGAGCGACCAAAACACGGTCTGCTAACGGACGAATATTTACATCAGCCATAGTTGTCATTTTATTTAATAGTGAATGAATACATAAATTTTATGTCATCACGCTTATCTTATTAAACTCTATTTTGAGTTTGTGCGATTTTGTATATGACACTTTCGTTGTAGTCTTTACATACAATATGCCAATGCCAAAAATGATTTTTTGAGTGTAAATTTTGTCTTTTTGTGTCGTTTGGGTTTTAGGTTTACTGCCATTTTGTCGTATCATTTATAATTCTATACTGTCAGAATTTAGTATTTCAGTTGCTTACAACAATACACAATTTTATTTTAGCAGCAATACATCTTCAAAGGTGCATAACAAATTAGCTACGCTGCTCTTCGGATTTCGCTTGGTCAATTTGTATTACGTAGGGAAAAGGCTTGCCTCTTCCCTACAAAAAACGACAATTTATTATACACCCAACAGAAGTGAGTAGTACTTCGGCAGTTTGTGCATCCCAAAGTAGGTTTTCTGTTTTGAGGGTGGCAGTACCATCATAGGCTTCTAGGCTTTCTAAAATACCTAAGCGAGAAACAATTTTATTGGTTGTTAAGTAATCGTACAAAATTAATGCATCTTATTTTTTAATTTAATAACCTGATAATCAATGTTTTATGTAATTATCAATTATCCATTTTAAATTAGCTTCGCTGCTTTGGCAGGTGTCCATTTACTTAAACATCTAAATTGTAATCTACTGAAACATTTCCACTCCAAGAGGTTTGTTCTTGCATATCAACGACAAATTCTCTTTCTAGTCTTAGTAAACGGTGTTCTTTGATAATTCCTTCTTTTGTACTACCATCTTTTACAAGGACTTGTACACGGTTATCTACATCAAAAGCAGCTTCTCCTTCTTTATTGACGATGCCTCTGTCTATTTTTTTGTAGAGTATTATTTTGTTAAGGATTAGCTTCGCTGAGCTATCGGTTAGTAGGATTAACAGGATTTGAATTGTAAATCAACGCAGCTAAAATACAGATAATACAAAATACTAGTTGAATAATTTAATTTAAAAATGATTTATTCTTAAAAAATATATTTTAACTCTCTGTGTTCTCCGTAACTCTGTATTTAATAAAAATAGTAAGGTACAGTACCGAATTATAAACACTCTACCCTTAGAGTTTAAATAAAGCAACTTCAAAAAAATAATCGAAATAATAAAAAAAATTGTATCTTCGTAGCAACTAAACACAAAAAATTAAAAACGTAAATGAAACCAAATCCGATTATCAAAACGGTTTCTCTCCCCGACGGACGAGAAATAAGTGTAGAAACAGGCGTACTGGCCAAACAAGCAAGTGGCGCAGTAGTCGTCAGAATGGGCAAAACAATGCTTTTAGCTACCGTAGTAGGTGCAAAAGAAGCTCGTGAAGGAATGAATTTTTTCCCTCTTTCAGTAGATTATCAAGAAAAATTTGCTGCTAATGGGCGTATTCCAGGGGGCTTTTTGAAGCGTGAAGGAAGATTATCTGACCACGAAATTTTGATTTCAAGAATTATAGATAGAGCTGTTCGTCCTCTTTTTCCTGATAATTATCACAACGAAACACAAATCATGATTTCGCTTATCTCTGCTGATGAGGAAGTTTTGCCTGATGCTTTGGCTGGTTTTGCTGCTTCGGCTGCGATTGCAGTTTCTGACTTGCCAATGCTTGAGCCAATGTCAGAAGTACGAGTAATTAAATTAGGAGAAGAATATATCATCAATCCAACACCTGCTCAAATGGAAGAAGCTAGTTTGGAATGTATTGTCGCTGCAACTTACGACAATATTATGATGGTAGAAGGAGAATCTAAAGAAGTAACAGAAGAAGATTTATTAAAAGCAATTCAGATAGCTCACGAAACTATCAAGCTACAATGTACATTGCAAAGAGAAATGGCTGAAGCTGTTGGAAGCACTCAAAAAAGAGAACACTTACAACCAGAAGGAAATGAAGAATTAGAAAAAATGCTTCATGAAAAATATTATCAAGCAATTTATGATTCTGTAAAAGTTGGAACTTCACGCAGCAAGTCTGAACGTGGAGAAGCTATCAACGCTATCAAACAATCGTATATCGATACGCTTCCAAAAGAACCTACTGAAGAAGAAAAAGTAGATATGAGTTTGGTAAGTACATATTTCAAAAAAATGTACAAATCAGCAGCTCGTAACTTCGTTTTAGATGAAGGAACACGTTTAGATGGAAGAAAAACAAATGAAGTTCGTCCTATTTGGTCAGAAATTGATTATTTACCTTCTGCTCACGGTTCGGCTGTCTTTACTCGTGGCGAAACGCAATCTCTCACAACAGTTACTCTAGGTACAAAACTAGACGAACAAATGATTGACGGAGCGATGAACTCTGGTTACAATCGTTTTATTTTACATTATAATTTCCCTGCCTTCTCTACTGGCGAAGCTCGTCCGAATCGTGGACCTGGTCGTCGTGAAGTAGGTCATGGGAATTTGGCTATGCGTGCATTGAAAAATGTTTTGCCTTCTTATGAAGATAATCCTTATACAGTTCGTGTAGTTTCTGATATTTTGGAATCGAATGGTTCGTCTTCAATGGCTACTGTTTGTGCTGGTTCTTTGGCTTTGATGGATGCAGGTGTGAGTATCAAATCTCCTGTTTCTGGTATTGCAATGGGAATGATTTCGGATAGCGAAACTGGTAAATTTGCCATTCTTTCTGATATTTTGGGAGATGAAGACCATTTAGGAGATATGGATTTTAAATTAACAGGAACAGCAAACGGAATCACAGCTTACCAAATGGACATCAAAATTGATGGCCTTTCGTATGAAATTTTGCATAAAGCATTATTACAAGCTAAAGAGGGGCGTATGCACATTTTGAATGAGATGAGCAAAACGATTACAGAAGCTCGTGTAGAAGTGAAAGATCACGCTCCACGTATTCATCAAATTATTATTCCTCGTGAACTTATTGGTGCTGTTATCGGACCTGGAGGAAAAATTGTTCAAGAAATTCAGCGTGAAACAGGTGCAACTATTACGATTGAAGAAGTAAATAATGCAGGTCGTGTTTCTATTTTTGCAACAGATAAAGAGGTACTCAACAAAGCAAGATCGATTGTTGAAGAAATCGTAACGCCACCAGAAGAAGGAAAAGTATATGAAGGTACAGTTAAGAAAATTACTGACTTTGGTGCTTTTGTAGAATTTATGAAAGGAAAAGAAGGCTTGCTTCATATTTCTGAAATTACTTGGGAACGTTTGGCGAGTATGGAAGGCGTTTTGGAAGAAGGAGAAGAAATTCAAGTCAAACTAATGGAAGTAGATCAGCGTTCTGGCAAATTCCGTTTGTCAAGAAAAGTATTATTGCCTAAACCAGAAGGCTATGAAGAACGTCCACCTCGCAATGATAGAGGAGGAAGCGACCGTGGTGGAAGTCGTGGCAATGGCAGAGATAGCCGAGCAGGAGGAAGAGATTCTCGTCCACCTCGTAGAAATAACTAATAATAAGTTAGGTCGCTCGTGGGAACACAAGCAACGGTAAAACCTGTTCATTTTTCTTTATAGAAATAATATATTAAAAAACTCACACTTTAATTTTTAACAAATTAGAATGTGAGTTTTTTTAATATTTACAACAAACCCATTTTTTGAAGAAATCTAAAGAAGTTTTTGAATTTCTGTTCTCAAAAAACAAAAAAATACGTATCTTACCAGCAGAGTTACAAAACTCTTATTTTTTTAGCATTATACTACTTATTGAATGGCAACTTATCACACAGTACAGAGTGGCGACACACTTTGGGGAATTTCTAGGGAATATCAAATTTCGGTAGATGAAATCCGAAGACTTAATAATATGTCAGATGCTAGTCTTTCATTAGGACAGCGTTTGCAAGTAAGTATAGACTCTCCTTCGTATGGAGGAAATACGGCTGCTGCATCTTCGCCCAATACCTCCATTTATACTGTACAAGCTGGGGATTCACTTTGGAGAATTGCTACAAAATTCAATATTTCAACAAACGAACTAAAGGCATTAAATGGCTTGACTTCAAATGCTCTTTCTTTGGGACAACAACTGAGAGTGAGTGGTGGAAGTAGTTATACTGCGCCTGACCCTACACCAACGATTCAAACCCATTCGCCGACTGTTGTAAAAGCTCCTGTTTTTACACCTCGTCCGAGTTACGTTGTACAGGCTGGAGATAGTATGTGGCGAGTTTCTCAAAAAGTAGGGGTTTCAGTAAACGAACTCAAAAGCATAAATAATTTGAATAGTAATATTCTCAGAATTGGTCAGATGCTTTATTTGGAGGATAAGCCAGAAGTAGCCTCTCAAGCTGCGCCAGTTCAAAATCCTCAACCTACTCAAGCAGCTCCAAAAATTATTTATCATACTGTTGTTTCGGGCGATTCTTTATACAGAATTGCGATGGCATATAATGTTAGCGTTCAAGATATTAAGGAAAGCAACGGGCTTAGCTCAAATGCCCTTTCACTAGGACAGCGTTTGATGATTACAAAAGCAGCCAAAACAACAAATTATAGCTCTTCTTCTAGCTCAAGTAGTGGAAGTAGTAATGTAGATACAAGTATTGGAGATGGTAAAGATAATTCTTCTTCAGTTTCTCAAACAGGAAATATTTCAAAATACGAACAGAATAAAAAAGAAGTCATTACGCTTGATGCTATAAATGGCGTTCAGATTTTTGGAAGTGGACTTTCTGCAAGTGTTGGGCGTGGTGGTGCAAATCGTCAAGCTGACGTAGAAAAAGTGCAAAGACGTTTTGTACAATTAGATTATATGAATTCGGTTGCTGGTCTTTCTCAAATTCAAGCCACTATTTCAGCAATAGATAGATTCCAACAACGAAACAAAATTGATTGGTGGGCAGGAAAATCTTCTCTCATTGGTGCTTCTGGATATTCTAGTGGACTTATCAATCCAAATGATGTAACTTATAAATTATTGAGAGAGCATACAAAATATAATATCACTTACAAAGACCATAGAGGAAACCTAGAAAAAGTTAGTTTCTCTAATTTTGTGCGTAGTAATTATAGTGTTTATCCGTATGGCGTTTCGTATTCGGGAACAGTCATTCATGACATTCCAGCAGCGTATTATGAAAGCGTCGGACTTTCTCGTCAGCTTGCCGAAGCCTTAGAATTTGTATCTAAAAATGAAGGAAAATTTGATGCTATCAATAGTTATGACAAAGCAGCTTTTTCTTTTGGATTTATTCAGTTTGCAGGACAAACAGGAGGAGGAACTTTCCCTCACATGATGGCACTTATCAAAGACAGAAACCCTTCGTTATTTGAAGAAGCCTTCGGAAGATTCGGAATTGATGTAGAATATACTTATCGAAATGATAAATATGACCCTGCAAAAATGGTTGTCTTTACACCAGATGGAAAGCGTTATGAAGGAACAGATGCAGAAAAATATATCCGTGCTGATAAAGTTTTACATGGTGTTTTTGTAAGAGCAGGACAAAACATAGAAGTAGCAAAATTACAAGTTTTGGCAGCCGTACAAGAATATGTAAAACCTGCACTTAGAGCCAAAATTTCATTGAATGCAAATGGACTTGTTGTAAATCGTGAGCCTATAACTGATTTTATAAATTCAGCAGGTGGAATAACTGTTTTGATAGATTTGGCTGTAAATCAAGGACTTACAGGAGCATTGCGTATTTTTGCACCAGCCATGGAACAAGTAATGAAACAAACAGGAATTCGCTCATTAGCTGCACTTAAAAATATTGATGAAAAACGAGTGATTCAGACCATTGTAGCCAATGCAACCGATGCAAGAGTTCGTACTCGTCCTCAAAAAGTGCTTGATGCTGGGATTAGTTTTAGTTAACGTGAACTCGGAATTAAAAATAGCCTTGTTATTTGTTTAAAATAGATGAGATATGTTTTTCGGTCTGCCCTAACGGAACTGACCTACATAACACTAGGTCAGTCCCATTAGGGCAGACCGATATATAAAAAAAACAAACTAACTAGTTGATAATCATATAGTTATAATTCCGAGTTCACGTTAGTTAGAATCAAATAGAACCTATAAGGTTTCTGAAAACCTTATAGGTTTGGAAAAATCTATTTTATTTTGAATTAATAGATACATCTTCGCAAATATCTTGAGATAAGAAGGATTTAATCAATACAAGAGCTATTTCAGTTACATTGCTTACATCTTGAACTTTTGCAGTCCCTTTTACATTTGACGTACTGGATAAAACTGTTATGTTTCCTGTTTTATCTACCTCAAATTTTGTGTTTTTTTCGTTTACAATCCAACCTCCACTTTTATTTTTTTCAAATAAAAATCGTATAAATTCAGATAACAAGGAACGACCGTCAGGAGTGTCAAGTTTAATTAATAACTGTTCATTATTATTTTGTGATGACTTAAAAACTGTTGCATAACAAGTCGTTTTTGGAGTTTCTTTTTTTATATCAACAACATAATAATTATTTATTTTCCACTCGTCATTATTTTTGATAAGGGTCATCATAACAGTTTCTGTACCATTATCAAAAGGCTTATTATTTATTGTTGCTTTGTAAGAAGCTTCAAAAATTACATAAGCAAAACTGCCAGTTAAATCAGATTTAATGATTTCGGTAATGTTATAATCAAGGTCAATTTCATTACGAACAATACTATTCAAATGTTCATTTAAACCAAAAAAATCACTATTTATGGTTTTAACGCCTTGTTTAGTATCAAAGTCTGTCAGAGAACTTTTTAAATCTCTGTCTACTAATCGTAGTACATGCTCTGTGTCTTTAACAGAATCAATTTCTGAATATGACTTAGCGAAGTCGTAAACTAATTTAACAGCTTCATTGGTTTGTTGTGCCTGTAAGTGGATTGAAGTACACAACATAGTAATTAAAAAAAAGATATATTTCATAGTTTTATAGTTAGTTTATTTGTAAAATATTATTAACTGGCATTTATGAGAACCAGAATAGGAAGCATAATTTTTCATTACTGCTCTCATTGTTCTACTGACACGAGGCGTATATTCTACAACAGCCAACACGTTACTGTCTGTATCTCTAGCCAATACAGTTCCATCGCTATCAAGTAGTTGGACATCAACATCTTGCACACTACTACTTGTTGATAAAGCTACAATTACGTAAGTAGTATTTGCATAGAACGTTTTACTATAACCAGCAGACTCTCCTTTTGTCAAATATCCATATTTTTCTGTAGAAACAGAATAGCCTCTATCTATAAGTAAATATTTGAGTTCTTGGTAAGCATTACTTTGACCAAAAACAGTATCTACATTTATGAAAAATAGTAAAAATAATAAAATTAAGTATTTCATAAAAAATTAATAAGTTATAAAAAAAAACAACCTACTCTATCGGCTTTTCGGCAAACGCCACTAGATTTTATATTATTTTTATAATAAATTAGTCTAGTTCACAAAAAAAGTAATAACTTTATGGTTTTAAAAACCTTTTTCCGTATATCAAAAATCTAAATTCGGTTATGAGAATGAAAGTAGGAAACAGACTTATCTCAGCAAGAGAAGATAAAAAAATGACCCAAACAGAAATGGCAGAACTCTTGGGAGTTTCTACTTCTGTATATTCTCGTTTAGAAAGAAATGAAACTTCTGTTGCTTTAGAACAAGTAGCAAGTTTTGCAGATATTTTGCAGATTCCTATTCAAGATTTCCTACCTGATACAATGTCTATAAATCACAGTAATAATGAAACTGGACAGGTAGGTTTTGTGATAGGTAATTTCTATAATTATGCAGAAGGTAAAGAATTAGCAAAAGAAAATCAATTTTTAAAAGAAAAAGTAGAGTTATTAGAATCTAAAATCAAAGATTTAGAAGAAATAAATAATTTTTTAAGAGAAAAAAGAAATTAAACAGAATACTATTTATGTATAATTTTTTGAAAAAAGAATATAGAGTATTTTTAAACGGAAAATTACTGACAGATAAAGACGTAATAGAAGAATGTTTAGAACCTCTTAGATATAGAGATAATCAGATTTCGTTTTTACAACAAGAAACAGATGAATTAAAAAAAGAAGCTGAAGAAAATAAAAAGTTAGTATTAGAATTTGCAAAATTTTTAAAATCACAAGGAGTTTCTGCTGAAGAAATAAATCAAAAAACAAAATTATCTATTGAAGAAATAAGCGAGTTATAAAATCACATACATTCAATGAAAACCACATTCCAAGACGACGTAATAGACCTAGTTTTACAAATCCCTAAAGGACGAGTAACTTCTTATGGAGCAATCGCAAAATTTTTGGGACACACACGAGGTGCAAGAATGGTAGGTTGGGTAATGAATAATTGTCAAGTAATAAATGAAGCCAGACAAATAAAAATCCCAGCCCACCGAGTAGTAAACAGAAACGGATTACTTACAGGCAGACACCATTTTGAAACCCCAACCAAAATGCAAGAGCTTTTAGAATCTGAAAATATAAAAGTAGAAAACCACCAAATACAAGAGTTTGAAAGTGTTTTTTGGAATCCTCAAGAATTAATGTAGCTCTCTATTTAGAGTGATTTCAACTGTATCATATCTTAAAAGACGCAAAAAATAGCTATTGAATTCTATTACAAACTAATTAAACCAATTCTTTCCACCCATTTTTATCTATATTTTCTACATCAGCAATTACTTTTTCTTTTAGAGCTTCTTTAAAGTTATCCAAACGAAGAGCCAACTTTTCATCAGAAGTTCCTAAAATTTGAGCAGCCAAAATACCTGCATTTTTTGCTCCATCCAATGCCACAGTAGCCACAGGAACACCAGAAGGCATTTGTAAGATAGACAAAACAGAATCCCAGCCATCAATAGAATTAGAAGACTTGACAGGAACACCAATAACAGGCAAAGAAGTAAGTGAAGCCACCATACCAGGTAAATGTGCTGCACCTCCTGCACCTGCAATAATTACTTTTATGCCATTTTTTCTTGCAGATTTAGCAAAATCAAACAAACGTTCGGGTGTGCGATGTGCCGAAACGATTGTCAAAGAGTATTCTACTTTAAGTTCGTCTAAAACTTCTGCTGCTGCCCCCATTACTCGTAAATCGGAACGGCTGCCCATTATTATCGAAACCATAATTTCTTTTTAGTAAAATAATTTTTTAGAAATGATTTAAAAATTCAATGCAATATTACAAAAAATGAGAGTAGAAAATGAAATTTTATATAACAAAAAATCCTTATTGTTTTCAATTCAACAATAAGGATTTAGCAATTTTTATTTTTTCTATACTTATAATACTTCTTTCAAAACTTCTACTAATTCTTGATTTGTAATAGCTGTTTTTACTACTTCGCCTTTTGGATTGAGAAGTACATGATAAGGAAGACCAGAAACATTGTATTTGTTACAAGCTGCACTTTTCCAACCTTGTAAATCTGACAGCTCTAACCAAGAAGAATTATTTTGAGCAATAGCTGTTTTCCAACGTTCTTTCGAATTGTCTAACGAAACAGATACAATTTCTAAATTCCTTGAGTTATACTGCGAATAGACTTCATTTAATACATTTCTATCTTTCATACTTTCGCTGTTCCACGAAGCCCAAAAATCCAAAAGTATCCATTTTCCTTTTAGTTTTTCGTTTTTGTTTAGGTTTTCTAGTTCGATAGTTTCGCCTAGTGGGGTTTCTAAATGTATAGTTTTTGTCTTAGTAGAGTTAGTTTTTAGGGTAGAAGGCGAAAAGATATTACCACATAATCCTACAAAAAATAGACTCATGGCAATAATAGGTAAGGCAAATAGGGAAAATTTCATATTATTATTTTGAATAAAAATGGTTTTGGATAGTTTTTATATTGTGTGTGATTTTGATATAAAAAGCTGATAGACAAGTTTATTTATTTTATTTTATCCTAACTTCGTTTTTTAAGGGGAAATTCATATCAACTGAATACACAAATAGTAATCACACTTATTGTAAGACAAAATTAGTGCTTAGTTTTTTTTAAAAAAATGTAACTTAATGGTATAAGTTACGTTAGAAGTATTTTTGTCAGAATAATGACTGTTTGGTTATAAAAATAAGGTTTGTATGCCATTGATTTTCTCATAATCATCATAATAAATCAAAAAGAGCCAGCTTTTAGAAAAGTTGGCTCTTTTTGTTAGGGTGCATCTTAAAATGTCGTTTTCAGTAGGGAAATGGCTTGCCCTTTCCTAAACTAGCATTTTGAATTGAAAAAATGACTGTATGAAAGGAAAAGGCTTGCCTTTTCCTTTCAATTATAAAATTAATAAAGCGACATTTTGAGATGCACCCTTTTGTTAAGAATTTATAAAATTAAATTTTAGTTTTTTGGAGAAACTCTACGAACAGAACGAAAACGTTTTGCATAATACCCCGTTCCGTCTTTTGAAAGTAGGCTATATGCTACTGAGTATTTTTTCCCAGAGGTAGCATGAATAAATTTTATAGGTTTGTTTGGACTGTTTTCTACAACAATTCCAACGTGTCCTGTACGGTCAATGCTTGGGTCTGTTCCTGTAAAACAAATAATATCTCCTTTTTGAGCATTTTTTAAAGCAACCGTTTTGCCTACATTGTCATACATTCTTGAAGAAGCAGGAAGGGCAATATCATGATTTTTGAACACATAATAAACAAATCCTGAACAGTCAAAACCCTTTGGCGATTTGCCTGCATAGACATAAGGAACACCTTCTAAAGCAGTAGCTGTTTCCAAAATAGAAGCTACAAATTCGGTTCTTTCTTCTGAGTTAATGCCTTCTTTGTCTGTTTTATTTGATGTTTTATTCTTCTCTACATTTTCTGTTCCTTTAGTTTTGCCTTCTCCAATAGCTGAAGCGTCAGAAACTGAAAAAACTTTTCCTTCATTCTTATTTACATTTTCATTTTGGGAAAAAGCAGCACAACCAAAAACAGAAATAATCAATAAAGCAGATAGAATGTAATTGCGAATAGTAATCATAGGAATAATAGTTTAGTGAGTATTCAAAACAAAATTTATAAGAGTAATAACAGGATAAACAAACTTTATTTTGTATAATTTTTACTACAAATAGTTTAATTACCTTACCAAAACTTAATTCTATCATCTAACTGGCAACTATTATTTCGTATCAAAACATAAAAAAAGGAAGGCTCTTATCTGATATTGGACTGATACTAAACAAGTTTTGTGATTACCAAATTTTATTCTGTAAAGGTATTGTTTTTTCCTACTCTACCCTACTAAAAAGGTAAATTTTGCATAAAAAAAAAGAAAAGTATATTTTTGAAGTGTCTAATCATCAATAGGGTAAACGCACGAAAAAAAAATTGTACTCGTTTAAAGCAAATCA
>Ga0100402_1004140_pt1 | contig 15451 bp, 28 predicted proteins | sample CryGeyme20150102_FD_80419 | JGI IMG/M metagenome (GOLD analysis project Ga0100402, IMG submission 80419) | Groundwater microbial communities from Crystal Geyser aquifers in Utah, USA - Crystal Geyser metaG 2015-0102 | ecosystem: Environmental > Aquatic > Deep subsurface > Groundwater | place...
AACACCAGGTTGATGCCCATTTGCATGCCGTCTTCACGCTGCCAGTTGCGGCGCATGTATTGTGCAAGCTGATCCCAGATGCTTTGTTCTGCAAGGTTCCCCAGCAGCTCTCGATATTCGATAGACCAGCTTTGTTCGCCTTTACCCCAGCCGACTATTTCCCACGCAAAGCGGTTGCCCTGTGTATCCACCCCGGCGGTGATGTACAGCACATCACGCGGCAGTAATAACGTGGCGTTGTCGCTGGCTTTCGGGTAGTGCTCGCGGCGGTGCTTATAGAGTTGAGTGCCGTCGATCTTGCGGGCCACATCGTCGTGCCAATATTCGCCCAGTGTTGTATTCACAAAGCCCTGAAATGTCAGGCGGTCGGGTTTTGCGTCGAGATATTCCCCGACAATTTCCGACCATGGCGTGGTGGGCGAATAAGCAGCCCACACGATGAAGCACACATGGCGCGGTGTTTTTACTTCGCGGCCTGTTTCGTGATCGAAATAGTGAATGCCATCGTATGTTGCTACGCCGTTTTCATCATCAAGCCAGAGCGGATCGGCTTCGCTTATAACGTCGATAAATTCGTGGTAACCGAATTCGCAGGCGCAGTGTTCGCAGAGATAGCGGGCACTGTCGGCAGTGTCTGTTTTGCTTGGGTGTTTATCCCATTTAATACCGTACGAAAGACCGGGTCCGCCCCACTTTAAGTACTGCAGCTTTTGGCAATGTGGGCATGGAACCCAACACCGAAGCCGGACATCGGCGGCGTGTTCGCGGCGCTCAATATGACTCAGTGTTGAGGTTGTCGGTGTTGTCCCAAGGATTACTTTCGGAAAGCTGGAGCCTTTTGTTCGCTTGAACATCAGCGTGATCGGGTCACCCTCTTTTGAGGATTTGCCAGATACGTTTTGCACAAAGCCGTCGATTTCATCGCCGATAACAACGTCTTTCGACAGGGCGCGATAACCGCCGGCAGCCTGACCGCCGCGGATATGCAGCGAACAGCCCAGCAGCTTTTTATAATCGACTTTGTTGTTCTCCGACTTTTTGTGCCAGTCAGGGAATATTTCTTTAATCGCTGAGCAGTCGCGGATGGCCGGGTCTAGCTCAGTGTTCACAAATTCTGCTGCTGCTGAGTCATCCTCTCGCCACAAGCCGATATTTCGGCGCTTGTGTTCGGCCAAGTACAGAGTGGCCGCCAATAGCATTTTGGTGTAACCGATACGCGCAGATTTGCGGAAATCCACTTCGCGAATATCGTCGTTGCCCATCGCGTTCAGAATGGCTTTCTGAACGGGCTGTGTTGTCCAGGGCCCTTCTACATAAGATGATTCTGGCGACAGATAAAAATGTTTATCTGCCCACTCAACTGCCGTCTGCGGACGTTGAACCCTCAGAGATTCCATTCCCCGCCGAATCGCCATCAGGATCGACTGGGCTGTATCCGGTGAGATCTGGTTTAACATCGATGAGTTGGTTACACATATTCGCGATGGTTTTCTGGATCAGCTCAATGCTACGACTCGTCAGCATCGGGGCGGCCAGCTTTATCTGCATTGGCAGTGCCCGTAACTGGGCGCTAACCATCTCCATCTGCTTGCCGACAACATCGGTGATGATGTCGACCGGTGCGTTTTCGCGGCGCAGGATTTTCAGCCGCTCTTTTTTCAGATCGGCATCGTATTTTTTCCGGCGGGCTTCTTCTCGCTCGGCATCGATAAAGCCTTCGTCGTCATCGCCGCCGTAGTCGTCTGGATCGCGTGGGGGTTCCGGTGCGGAGGTCTGGCCACTGCCAATCCCCCTAAGATATGTGATGTATGCCAATCGGCAGGCATCGAGATCATAACCGCCCCGCCCCTTCGAGCCAGGCAGGATGCCATCTTTTGTCAAATCACGAACACGGCGCTCTGACAGATCAAGGTGTTCAGCAACATCTGCTTGAGTTGGCATTTTTCACACCCGAAAACTACAACCGGAACCGGAACCGGCTACTCGAAAAAATTCCTTAAACAGACAAAAGCCGCGCGGCTTATACCCGCAATGGGACACCCCCTTGGAAGGACCCACATAGGGGGTGGGTGGCCATGACATAGGTCGAGACTATCGGCACCGCTCCACCTGCTCAAAGTAAAGCAGCAGGTCGCGCTGGTGTTCAGTCTCCAGCACCACCACTCCGTTCGGCTGGATTGGTGGCAACCTTGGAACAATCGGTGGGCAGTTGCTGCGGTTCGATTGCATCAGGCTGCACCCGACCAAAGCGATTAGCCCAAGCACTACCAGGATCATCCTGAACTCGCTGTGCCTTATCATTGCGACGGCGCTCCATTTCGCGCTGCACGGCCTGCAAAGCTAGCCGGAGCAGCGTCAAAATAACTCCCAGCCCCTTCCCCATTAGCCCTATTTCAACCGGATATCAGAGAAAGGCTTTTGCTTAACTTTGTGCTTAAAGATAACACCAGCCAAGGGCTCAAGCAGGTAACGGTATAACTTTCCGTATGCAGTATTGTCATCCGGAGTGTCTGTAAAATTGATGTATGCGGTTGCTAAAAAGTGCGCGACAACAACGCCAACCAATAGCCAGTCAACCCACGTGAACGACCCATTAATCAACTGACTAATAAGCAATTCAAGCAGCGACGTAAACACATCAGAGTCCGGCATTGTCGTTACGTCAGCAGCAGCCATACCACTACCAAACAGAAGCACAATAAAAACACCCGCATGCTTACGAACCTCGCGAACCAGGGCGGTGGCGAGACTCACTAACTCAATGCCGGCGACATAAATAACCGACAGCGTACAAACCAGAACTATTGCGAGCAGAATAATCAAAGGCATTATGGGTAACTCCAAAAGTGTGGGCGCGGACGCCATGGTGCTTCCGGTGCATCATCCAGATGAACGATGCGCTTTTTGTACTCGCCGTACTGACGAACGCCAATACCGGTAAAACCGTGCTTATTGGCGAGTGCTATTAAGCGGGTAACATCAGCACCTGATATCTGCACATCAACAGCACAGCCCATTGCGTGTGTACCAGGCTGAGACTTTGCAATCTCAATCGAATGCTTTGGGCTACGATAGCCAGAGCTGATCACCATTGGCTTTGCAAAGTCATCACGCAGCCGCTGCAGTCGATCCATAAAACTGGGAAGAATCGCCAACTCCCCGGTTTCTTTGCAGCGCATCTCGTGTTGCGGAAAGTTTTTCCAAGGCCAATCAGTCATTCTGAAACTCTCTTCTGGCGGTCCTGCAGAACAGCCAAATCACGTTCGTGCCGATTGATCAGCTTTGCATGCTCGTCAATGCGGGTCTGGTGGCGGATGTGCTGCTCATCGTGAACATCAAGTCGCGTGCTGATTTGCCCAATCATTTTCGAAAAGGCAATAACCTGCACAGCCACGGTAATGAACAGCGTCAAGGCTGATACGACGAGTGAAGGATCAATTTCAGGCATAGGAATAAGGTGCCCGGCATGGACGGTGCCGGGGCTTTTCTCGGGTCAGGACGGGACCAGAAACAAAAAAGCCCCGGTGAGAACCGAGGCTTTAAATGTGTTTAGGCGTTATTTCGCCAGCATGGAAATTTAGCCATAAAAGCGCGTCACGAGTCAACCCCGCTTTTGCATTCAGGCGTTTTTGCTATCGTGTTGGCTCCGCCATCTTGATCCGGAATAACTCCCATAGCCCAGGGTGCATGCGCCTATCCCCTGCTTCCCACTGCTGCCATGTGCGCAACTTACTATGAACCAGCTCGGCAGCGGCAGTCTGGCTCAATCCGGCAGCTTCTCTGGCGGCGCGAACCTCACGCGGCATTGGGCTGGTCATGCTTTAACCAGCTCAGATTCGTGGCCCAGCATATCAACGAGATACGAAACGCCCTGCTCGTCGCTAACAGCTACGCCCCGGAATCCCAGCAGCTTTGCGGCGCGGGCGGTGTAATGCTGGATATCCCAGGAGGCATCGGCCATATCTTCAGGTTCTACATTACTGTCGATGTCGTAGATTGAGGCGCTTTCTTCAATCAGCGCTTCTGCGGCATCTTCTTCGATATCGAATCGAGCAGCGACTTCTGCGACAAGCGCGGAAAGCTTTTCTGCATTCTCATGATAAAACAGAGCGCTGGCTTCGATTACTGCGGCATCATCGAGATCGATGGCGTAGATAATATAACTACCGGCGGTCATCACGTATTCGTCATGAGCAAAGAACAAGAACTCACCGAAGCGGCCGGATGTGTTGATGCTGGTTATTTCAACGGGGCTGGTGTGGGTGAGTTGCATAAGGTTTCTCCGTGTTGATAAGCAAATAATGCGCTCAATGAGCGTATTCGTCAAGCGCTATCTCAAGAAAACCCTAATGCCCGGTATTTTATTTCAATCCCCACTGTACCGCCCGTTCCCATAATCATCTGCTGGCGTTTTTTCCTTTGGCGGCTGCGTGCGGCGCCGCAGCTGATGGACTCGCGCAGACTGCCTGTTCAGCTGAGTACGCAAAAGCAACAACGCCTCATGCTCCGCCAGGGGCTGACCATCGGGCGGTATCCATCCTGCAGCGTTGCACTGAATACATGCTGCTGATGGGCTGCTATCAAACATGCCAGCCACCAGCCCTTTTCCACCGCAGCCGCTACAGCGAATCCACGTTGCCTTACTGAAGCGCTGGCGCTCACACTGGCGGCTTAGGTTGCTCTTCTTCCACCCAGTCATCAGATAGCTATCGCGGGTGCTGTATTGATTACATCCATGCCCGGCGCAGCAGGATCTCGAAAACTGCGAACAGATGCCAATGCTGCGCCAACCGAAGGCAAGCCAGCTTTATCCAGCTCAGCGCACGCCTGCTCAACCAACGCTGCCAGATACCCATAATCACGGCCAAAATTCCGGCCAGACAGATCAAATCCAACCGCACCGCCACTTATGCGGCGCACAGCACGATCAAAATGTGCAGGTTTGCGGTATTTACGGTGGCCGGTCACAGCCATAGCCCGGTAGTTGTCCATATGGGCATACACAAGCAGCTGAGTGCGCAGCGCCACAGGATCACTAAGGGCTGCCAGATCGACATCAACCAGCGCAGCAATGGCTGCAACAGCCACCTCCTGATTTGAGCGGATAACAGCAAACACCGCCGGGCCATAGGCCCACATCAACCAAGCGCGGATGTGATTCGGCAACTTTTCAACTGCAGAGATAATTTTTGCGGCTTCGTAACGACTGGCCAGCCGGTGAGTGCTGGTGGTCATTGGCCGGCCACCGGCAGAGCCTGTAAAGTCTGAATTTCCCTGCAACTCTATGCTGTAGGCTTCGAGAATGGCGACGCGCGCCGAGAACTTTGTGGTGATGATCATGCGGTGCCCCTGTCCTGAGTCCAGAGGCAAATATACGATGATCAGTGAAAGCTAACAGGCCCTATAATTATGAACGAAGAGCTGCTTTAACTCTATCATTCGACGTTGTACTTGGCGTTTTCCAGGCTCTTATGGATCTGAAAAGAAAGCTGATGAATAGTACTCATAAAAAGACCGTATTGGTATTCTGGATCTTGATCCTGAGGTAAATTCTCAAGCATCTCAAACGCATCCTCAAATCCGATAGCCGCATTAGTTTTAACGATTCTAATGACGGAGGCAATATCACGTAGTGACGCTAAATCACTGAAATACTCATCAAGAAGCTTTGAACCCTCCTCATCCACGGATTCGCGCAGTTTGACCCTGCTCCACTTGCTTCTAAATTTTATTATTTCAGTATTAAGAGTCTTAAAGAAAATATCTCTAAACCAAAAGTCGTCATAAATAGACTTCCGGTTTTGGTAGGCAAAATTTTGATACATGCGCCAAGTATTAAATAGTGACACAACCAAAGTAATGGACGCTATTACAAGACTGACAATCCAAAATGAAATTGGCTTATCTTCATTATTACTGGAGCCAATTTCGCGGGATTCTTTGGCGCTATAAATCTCATCTGGCGCGCCATGCTTTGCGGGTAGAATCCTCTCGTCACCCTTCACTTCAGGTAAAGTCTTCTTATTCGCTGAATCAGTATCAACTGCAACTACATCGGCCTCAACTTCAACAACATCTGTCGTCGCGTCACTAGGCTGAATAGGTTCCTTTCTGGAGTTATCGGAATCAATTTTGAGGATTTTGATACTTGGAGGAGTTACTTCAACCAAATGAGACTGATGTGCTGGAGTAGCCAGGCCGCCATCATCTAATGCATTTACGCGAACTGCCAAGTCGGAATTTTTTTGAATACCCTCCTCGGCATACGAGGCCGAGGAGGATGAAAATATAAAAACAAGGCAGAGATTAAACAGCCATTGCATTGACCGCTCGGGAAAAGCCTCGATTAATGCCACGCAACAATTCCTTCTGGTTTGTATCATTCAGCTGTTTGAAATCAATATTTTCTAAGAGTTCTTTTTTTGTTGTGTATTTATCAAAGAGCTTAGATAGCATTCCCAAGAAATATGAGTTGGTAATGACAGTATCGCCATCATTCTGCAACACAATTTTACAATTAGAGGCTACATCTGAGAGTTCCAGAAGCTCACATGCATCTTTACCATTGTCCCGGCCAGAAAGTAGCTTTTTACCTCTGGTGAACCTACCTAGGTCAATAATCATCGTATTGTCACTCATTCATCATCCTCCTCTTTGAGAGGGAATCTGATACTTATAGCAACGCCAGGGAAGAATGATCGGCTCAACTTCCGGACGTAGCGAGGATCGGGCGGCGATCTTAAACTATTTTGCTCATTAAAGGAAATGATCAATTGCTCATCCCCTTCTTCAGCATCAGGGTTATTGTAGTTCGAAAGCTGAGAAAGCCTATAAGTTCCATCAAAAATAATATGTGTCTTACCTGAAACAATGCTCATCATGGGCTTCACGTCTGCTCGTCCAAACTTCTGAGAGAACTCTTCACACATTCTTTCAAAAAACTGGATAAGGAATACCGTCCCTTGGCCGTTGTTTTCACTATCATCCTCATTTTTACAGCTATAAAGCTGCTGCAGGGCGGCAACAGTAATCAGCTGTTCTATAGTAAATTCACCCTCATGGGCGTTGGCATAATCCAATACAAGATTGCGGCTATAACTCCCTTCCGGAAGCATAAGGAACGAATCTGCAATAGTTATGCCAAAATTAAATATTGACACTTCAAAGTTCTGGCTTTTTGAGTGACTATTTAGATACCCTCTTGCATACCATACATGCCCTCCTTTTCCCTCTCTAACAGAATGTCTTTCGGCGTTATCTAAAACCTCACTCACCGACTTCATAAGCAACTCAGAAGCCTCATTGGTAAGCTCTAGCTTGTGATCACGGATACAGTCATTCACATGCTCAGTGAGTTTTTCAGATGCAATGGTCTTATCATCAACACTATGGGCGCTTGGAGTTGATTTTTTGACGCTCTTGTAAGAAAAAAGATGCTGCTTTTCAGTCGGAAGTGGGACTGGGCGGGACGACTTCGCATTGAGCTCCTTGATAATGCCGATCTCATTGATAAGTTGTTGATGGTCAGGACTCTCCGGCAAGCTACCGCTTATTTTGATCGGGCTCTTTGTTAATCGACGCCATTGCTCAGCAACCTCAGCACCAACACCAAGCAGCGCCTCGGAAGTCAAGTTGTATGATCTAACGCGATGATGATCAACCATCACGCTCTTGACCTTCTTATCAATGCACGTCTCAACCGCCTCCCATATGCTCAAAAGTGATTCTTCGGGATATTCAATAAAGCAGCTGCGAGCAGGCAAACGGACACGTCGATACCTACCTCGCTGCGACTTGGGCAACCTTGGACTGTCAGAGAATTTACGGAAGTAATTCAAAAGATAATCGGTGCGAGCCCAGCGCTGGTGACGACCTTCTTCAGAAATAGGCCCAAACCTTCTGACATGCTTTAACTTTTTATAGTGCTTGGCTCGAGCGCATCCAGCTAAATGGCGCTTCCACCCCTTTGTATTGCATGCACGAGAATAATGCCTATCACTAAGGCGCATTCAATCTTCCCTGTGAGAATCAAAAATAGCGGACGATTCTGATACCTATACACAGCAATATCAATAGATGGCGCATGCTCTTGAGTCAAATAACAAAAACTACAGTTTAAAGTACAGCGCCAACAGAGCCGCATCACGAGTATCTGAATTGCTCCGGCCTGCCCAGCCAGTAATCCGGTTAAAGTATTCCGCATCAGCCTTTGCCTGGCGCTTTGCCGGACCTTGCAGTGGCTTTACCAGCTGAATATCTGCACCCATGTGCCGCAAACACTCCACCAATACCCGGGCCACCCCCTTTACCTGCCCAACCTTCTGGGCAATTGCAGCGTGCGTGCGGGCGTTTGTGCGGGCGCGGTGGTACGTCGTTTTGTCGTGCTCAACGTCTTCAACAACAAACAAAGCGGCGCAGGCCACCAGCTGGCGGGCATACTGAAGCAAATCAGGGAATGCCATGGCCTGAAGACTGGTCAGCTGGCCGCCTTCAACCACCGCAACACCACTTTTAACCAGGTCAGGGTCAATGCCAACCACCAGTCGACCAGATACAACCTTGGCCGCTGGATTTCGTCTTACCGGTGTTTTTTGTTCAGCCATGCGCTGTACTCCAACATAATTTCGTTGCGGAAACGCAGGCCAAGGACTGGGTCATTATCCAGCTGGGCGCGACTGGTAAAGCGAAGCAGGCTTTTAACCGCCTGTTCAGCCAATGCGGGCGTACTGGCGTTGCAGCCAAGCGTCACCAGAAAGGCCTGAAACGGCTTTTCCTTCTCCCGCTGCGCCAGCCAGATCGAAAGCTGGCCGCCCTTGATAGGTTCTGCGCTGGTGGCTGGTGGCTCATTAACGGCGGCAGGCCGGTCAGCAATCTGAGTGCGGGTCATCAACTCAACACTCGTCGGATTGCTTGCCAGGCGGCGGCGCAGCTCATCAGCCGGACAATCAATAACCACGAGAGCCACAGAGCGGCCCTTGTCGTCGGCATGCAGGTCTTTAATCAGGGCGCGCATTACTTCGCTCCTGCAACTCAATGATTGCCAAAATGTTCCAGGCAGCGTGCCACAGGTGCGGCATGCCTGTTTGATGGTCAATACCTTCCAGATTTCTCAGCTCCAGCAGGTGGCGCATAAGTGCATCTTCATACCGCTGGGGGCCATCCTTAACACTTTGCCAACCGCCTCGCGTGTACTTTTCCGCACCAAAAGTTCCGACTCGTGCAACACGCTCCAGCGCATTACCAAAATCCAGCAACACGCCAGCTAAGGTTTTACCGGCATCCAGCTTGGCGCCAGGCTGGTGCTGATCAATCCCCGCAGGGTCACTCTCTGGTATCCGCTGACGGATCAGGCGACGCTTTCCAGTCATGCTGCCACTACCCCCTCAGCAATCGCCACCACAAGGTCCCGCGCCGCGACAGCATCAGCCAGCGCACGATGAGCCTTGCCGGTAAACTCAACACCCGCCAGCTCACAGCAGCGCGCCAGTGATAACCGGCGGAACTTGCTGTTTTGAACATCCCATTCCAGATGCTCTGAAAAGTACCGGTTAGCCAGCTCCATAACGTCATTGCGCTGATCCCACGGGATAACAGATTCAAACGGGTCCCAGCTTTTTTGTGGACGCACAGTTTCCGGCTCGGCAGTGTTAGATAACGACCAGACATCAAAGCGCAGATTAAAGGCTGACAACTGCCGACCATTGGCAATCCGCTGATGAATCATGGCAACGACTGCCCCGGGGCGCGGGGCTGATTTCAGGGTTTCATTATCAATGCCATGCAGCGCAGTAGCGCGGTCACTTACCACCAGATCGGTGTGCACCAGTGTGTCCAAAACCACCGCGCCGGTATCGCCCTCAATAACCGCTATATCAATCACGGCATCAGTGGCTTCATCGTTCCAGTTCGTCTCGGTATCAAAAAAATCGCACTCGGCAAGAATGCGGCGAGCCTCTGCCCGAAGGCCGTCTTTAGTAATCAAAATCATGCAAAGCCTCCGGGCTAAAAGGGTATGTCATCATCAAAGTCATCAAATCCATTGCTATGCGCAGGGACTGGCTGCTGATCAGCAGGCGCAGGCTGCTGGCCGCCATGAATTTGCCCCGCCATCGCCCCGGCCGACTGATATCCACCTGCAGGCTGGCCAGCACCCGCAGGGCGTGAGCTGCACATTGTCATATCGCTGGCGATGATTTCGGTGGTGTAGCGTTTAATGCCGTCTTTCTCCCACTCACGGGTGCGCAGCTTGCCCTCGATGTACACCTTTGCGCCCTTCGCCAGGTACTGCTGAATAATCTCAGCCAGCTTTCCGTACGCGGTAACGCGGTGCCACTCGGTAGCCTCCACCTTCTGTCCGGTGGTTTTGTCTTTGTAACCCTCATCGGTTGCCAGCGTCAGATTCGCCACGGCATTGCCATTCGGCATATAGCGCACTTCAGGGTCACGCCCCAAAGTGCCAATTAGCGTCACCTTGTTTACGCTGCGGCCCATACACCCTCCCCGGCCTCTGCTGCCAATACGCGCTTTACTGGGGCTCGGTGGCCAAACGTCACTTCTTTGCCTTCGCCATCGCGGGCAATCACGTTCGGATAACGAACATCAGTCACAACATGGCGACCGGTAAACATCGCCTCGAATGGCTCATTGATCTGCAACGTGCCAGCCTCAACCACATCAGCATCCGTCGGCAAAAAGGCCGGAACCAGCGGCTCCGGCATTAAAAAGAACTCATCCATCAATGAACCTCCTGCGCAGTAATAAGGTGAAGACGGCGGGCACCCGCCACGCGGTGCGGCGTGCGGTCTGCATCAAAATTCACGCGGCCGCGCCATGGGTCGTATTTGTCGTACTGGTCGCAGGTGTCAAAGCTGGTTGTCGAAACACCGGTAATGGCATCACGACGCCCGGCGCAATGATCGCGGTAGCCGCAATCGGCACACGGGCCTGCATACTCATAAAGCGACACCCGCGAGGCTGTTTTGTAATGCTGCGCAGCCATATCAATGCACCTCCGGCTGATCAGCATCGGGGCCATAAGCCCGAAGTGCCGCTTCAGTCGGCCACCAGGTAACGCAGGCGCGATGGCACTGGCGACACTTCCTGGCGATCCCCTGCCGCACAACCGTACCCTTGCCATCCGCCAACCGGCGTGCGGTTTCGTGCCGGTTAAGCTGGGGGTGCTTATCAGCGAGCATAAAAGCCAGCTCTGCACTGGTCATACCCGGATTGTTGGCCACCACCTCAGCCAGAATCCGCACATGGGTCTGGCGCTGGCCTGTACCGGTAATCAGCGTCGCCGTGGCGTGGCTGGTTGCCGGGTCTGTCCGGCGGGCCGCCGGGGTTTGAATGTTTGTTGCTGCCATAGTCCTGTCCTCGTCCTGTTTTCCTGTCCTGAAATCGTTACCAGCTGGTGTCTGTCAGTCGTGCCATGGTGCCGGCGGCGCTGGCATCCAGTTTTGGGGCTCTGGTCTGCTGGTGGCGGCGCTCGTTATAACGGGCAGCCAGTACGCCCCACTTCTGTCGCAACTTGCCGGGGCTGAGAATGACTGATCGCCAAAAGTCATCGGTGTTGGCAAAGCGGAACAGCGCCGCGATCTGCTCAGGGGTTCGGCCATCACCCCGCATCAGTCGGATATCGTTCGCCCAGGCGGCAATATTCGGGGTTTTGGTGTCCATGGTTACTTCGGCAACAGCGGTGGCAATGGTGGTTGCCAGCTGCTCATCAACCTGCTCCCCCCACAACGCCGCCTTTCCATGACGGGTTGCCACAGTGGCCAGCGGGTGTTTTTCCTGAACCGTATCGAGAATCGATTTTTTAACCGCAGTCGGAGTGCGTTCAGCACTTCGGCAAATCGGGGCGGTTTCCGGGCCGATGTTGTCTTTAAAATTTTCTTTAAAAGTTTCTTTAGAGTTTTCTTTGTAAGGGGGGTTATCTGTAACCCCATGTCGGGGTTGCCCATAACCCCCTAATGGGGTTGTCTGTAACCCCGTGCCGGGGTTGCCCGTAACCCCGTTTTGTTTTGGTGTTCGGGGTTGCGTATGACCCCGTCGCGCTGGTTTTTCGGCGGTATCAGAATCACACCACGCCGCAACATCCTTATTCACACCAACCTCATTGCCCACCAGTACCAACACGTTTTTAGCAATGAGAGAGCGCTTTAATTTGCCGCAATTTTTGGCTTCAATACCCGTCCAGTTGCTTAAATCGTTCTCAGTAATGCGGCGGGTTTTCATCTGGTAACCGTACGTGTTGCGCACCACTGCCAATAAGATGCGAATCTCACGTGCAGTAAGCCCTGACGCCACAGTGATAGCCTCAATCAGGCCATTGGCGATGCGTGTAAACCCATCATCCATAGACACCTCTCTGGCCGTTTCAAGGCTGTAAACCTGTGCCGACATAGCAGCAGCTCCTATTGTCCTGTCCTGATTCTTCAACCTGCCTTTATTAACCCAGAGCAGTAACTGGGCACCGTCTTTCCGGAGGGTCCGCTGGCGCAGTCGGGGAAGGTCTGGAACCCAACCCACCAGCTGCCGGTGTTATTTCGTGTCCACGGTCACCGCCGGCCGAACCGTGTGGGCGTTACCCCAGCGCTATGTATCAGCGTTTAAATTTTTGCTGCGCCTCCACCAGCTCTGCGCAAAGCACACACAGCTTCACGCCCGGCAACGCAACCCGGCGAGCCTCCGGAATGGCCACATCACACTCCGCGCAGTAATGTGCCGAAACGCCGGTATAACGCGGCACTGCAGCCACCAGCGCCGCTTCGCGCTGCTCAATAATTTCCTGCGCAATATCAGCCGGATCAGGCATAAGGCACCCCAATAAATGCGTTAAAAATCTGCTCAGCGAACACCATGCCCACCAGCAATACCGAAACCGTCACAGCCTCAAACCAAATGCGGCGCAGTGCCTTAAAACCCATAATCTGTATATCCACACAGGTAAAAACGTGATCTGCCACCAAAAAAAAGAGGCGCTATAGTGGTAATCACTACGCGGCCTCCGGTTTGTTCTGTCATGTCCGACCTGTCCCGGCCGGAGCCGCGTAGAAATACGCGGCCAGCTGGGCGCGGGTTACGGCATCTGGGCGAACGGTGTTGATAGCTGTGAGAATCTCTTCAAAACGCCCACGGCGCGGAATGCTGCGCTGGTGCGGGTCTGGCGACAGGTACTTGGTCTGCAGCGTCTCTTCAGATGTGCCGATCAGATCGCACAGCTGAGCTCGTTCGGCTGGGCTGAAGTTATAAATAATGTCTCGAAGCATTTTCGTCTCCTTTTCCAGAGAGTAAACCATAACAACCAAACAAAACAAACCCTTTTGGTTGTTTTTAATAAACAAGAGTGGTTCTCACCCTCTTTGATTGATGGTTGTAGATGGTTTACTTCCAAAAGAGGAAAATATCCGAATGGATATACATGACGTTCGCAGGAACAACCTGCAGTACATACTCGATAGTCGATACCCTGGTGCTGGCCAGCAGGTGAGATTCTCGGAAGATATCGGCTGGAAACCTCAGCGGACGTCTGCTTTGGTTCGTGAAAAAAACCCTAAAGGGATGGGGGGGACTGCTGCCAGACTGATTGAGCAGCACTTCAACTTACCTCGCGGTTGGCTGGACGAAGCTCACAGCAACCTATGGGCTGGAAAAGAAGGCTTTGAAATTGCCGAGGCATCACCGGTTTACGTGTCACAAATTCAAGCGCTGCCGCTTCTATCTGGGCCTGAGATAGCTAACTGGTGCGCAGGCAACGCAATAAAACCAAAAAGCGACATAGCCTTTCCAATTCTGCCTATGATGGAACTCTCAGCGCGGGCATACGTCATTGAAGAAACAACAAACTCAATGCCCCCGCAAAAGCCAGGGGACTTCTATTACGTTGATCCTGAGCAGCCGCCAGAGCCCGGGAAATGGGCGGTTTACCTGTTAAACCACAAAGCAATTACCGGCATTTACGAAATGGGCAATAACGGCCCACGACTCACATTTACAAACCCAAGAGAGCCTGAAATAGCAATCGCAAGCATGACCTATGCGGGTCGTGTTTTAACCCGCATGGATGGGAGTTTTGTAAAAAACTTTAAGTAAAGTGGTAAACGATTACCCCTTTGTCTTCATTTCCTTCAAAAGCTCTTCAAGTAATGCAGTCTGCCGGGTTTGATGCTCATGCACCTGGCAGGCCATCGAAATAACACCAGTTACCAATCCTGCAACCATGAAAGCACCTATAATCACAAAAAGCTGAAATGGCGCCCCGGAATCAGAACCGATTGCGAATAGCACCCCTGACAAAACAATCGCCAGAAACACGAAAATATTCGTTCCTCTGACCATCCCAACACCAAAATCTTCAAACCACTTCACATCAAGCTCCTTGCATTTGATCAAAAAACACAGCCCACCATACAAAACCGTGGCGGCATGAATGCAGCTGAAATTAACAAAAGGCTTATGGAGCAACAATAAGGATACAGCCAGGAATAAAAAAACAACCAAAAGTGTTTGACACTCATAAACTCTTACGGTTTACTCGATGTAAACCAATAAGGTTGTTTTGAGGTTGTTATGGACTGGATCGTTGAAAAAGGAACACTCCCCTACCGCCAGGCGGCGACGCTTGAAGGCGTTGCCCAGGGTAAGCCAACAAAGCTGATCGCATCGGAAGCAGGTGTGTCTACCACCGTTATTAACTCCGCGCTCTCCACTCTCGCAACGCGTATGCACCTGCCGCGCGTAAAGCGCGAGCTGATCGTAGCTGAAGCCATTAAGCGCGGCCTGCTCCGCTCTACCGCCGCCCTGCTGGTGGTTTGCTTTATCAGCCACGCCATTGCCGACCTTTCAGAATTCAACGCACGCCGCAGCAGCACACGTCTGGTAACGCGCACCGTGCGTACCGTCCGCGTTCGCGGCCGTGATTGGGATCTCCCATTAGACATTGACGAACTGGCCGCCTGAGCCACCAGCCGAGGAAAGCACTATGCAATTTACCTGCAACCAAAACCGCAACTCCGGCCAGCAGTACTGGATCGGCGAGTGCCGCACCACCAGCGGCAAACTGATCATGGCAGAAGGCCGCACAGAGCAAGAATGCCGCGCCGCCCTTACCAACCAGTTAAACCGCTACCTGCACGCCACGGCATGCAAGGCAGCGTAAGAACAACGCACCACACCGGTTCCCGGCGCCGGGCCAGCAGGACGCGGGCAAAGGCCGGGGAAATTCAGGACAGGTCACAGGACATAAATATGAAACTCGCGACACCAAACGAACAGGATATCAACGGCGCTCTGGAAGTTGCGCGAATTCTGAGCGACCTCAGTAGTGGTTGGTTCCCGTCGAATGATGCCGATGAAGACGTTGAGTTCGACATCGGCGACGGTGACGACTGCCGCAAAGCACTGGAAATGCTCATTGATATTGAAAACAAGTGCACCCTCATGCGCGCAGCCA
>Ga0100402_1004142_pt1 | contig 15443 bp, 22 predicted proteins | sample CryGeyme20150102_FD_80419 | JGI IMG/M metagenome (GOLD analysis project Ga0100402, IMG submission 80419) | Groundwater microbial communities from Crystal Geyser aquifers in Utah, USA - Crystal Geyser metaG 2015-0102 | ecosystem: Environmental > Aquatic > Deep subsurface > Groundwater | place...
GTGCATTCACGCTGGACGTCTAGCCATCCAGACTTCTAGCCGTCTAGCCATCTGGACGTCCAGCCATCTGGCCATCTAGACGTCTAGACGTCCGCAAAGTTGAATACGAATCATTCTCATTCCCACCTTGAATGCGAATCATTCTCATTTCGATTACGATTAGCAGTTTACGTAAACGTCAATATGCGTTTTTTCTAATGTTTACCTTTACGTAAACGTCAACTAAGTTATACAAAGTTATCCACACTGTTATACATTATCCACATGGCACGTTAATTGCATAATCCCTGTAAAGCAACCTAACGAGTTATCCACAACTTATTAACAGGGTTATACCACTGTATGTTTATACAGTGGTAGTAACATGTGGATAAGTGTAAACGTCCATTTTAAGGGGTCTAAATGGCTCTGTAAGTTGCTTTCAGGGATGGGCTATATATTAGGTGGTACTAGATTCTATAGCCTGGAGGGATTATATTAGATTTACCTGTTATAGCGTGTAAACGGCGAACTACACGCGCAAGCGTGTAGTCCTATGCAAGAATCATGCCAACTATTTTTCGACGCGGTGAATGAGAATAGTTCTCATTTGACTTTATGCTAACACTGGAAATAAATTCTGTCTACTCCTTCTAGTATATTCATTTCTTCTAATATACCATAGCCTATTGGGGCTAATTTCTTAAAGTCCTGTACTGTAAATTGTGCTACTTCACAATAAGATTCGGCCTCTATATTGTCTAGCTCTATAGTAGATTCTAGAAGTAAATCATGCCATTTATCCCTAGGGTACGCGCATAAAAACATACCCAAATTTATATCTAAGATAGTTAATTTTTCAACACTAGAATTTTTAATACTTCCTAGTCGTGCGTTATTAGAATAGCTCATTTTAAAAGCTCCTTAAGTTTAGGTAAATTAGCACGCCCTAATTTATTTCGGGCGTGATCTACGTTGGCACGTTGTCTAGTGATGCGCTTTTCAATATCAGATTTTTCATCTAATATGCTGGCTAGCTTGCTGCAAGCAAATTCGTATTGTTGCAGCAAGTATAAATAGCGCTTTTCTTTATTTGATAGGCTCATTACCCAAACTCCACTAATGCTAGCAATTCACATTCTGCGCCCATTTCATCCTCGTTATACTGTACAGCTTCTAGGTGGTTGAAAATATCCTCGTCAAATGTTTCCTGATAGCATTCGGTATAATCGATTGAGCAGTTTGCAACCTGTTCGCGGTTAAATTCTGCTCTAGCTTTTTCGCTGTAACCTACTCGAGTTTTTGCCTTGGCTAGTGTTTGCTCGGTAAGCCAAGTACCAATTGAATTAGAGTAATCCATTGCAACGCTTTTAGTAGATACAAAAATCGGAGCAGGGGAAGCCATAGATCTAACTAGTCCAGTGTTTAGTTGTACTGAATGGCCGATAACAATAGTTCTATTATTATCGTGAAACGATTTGGCTGAAAAGTCTATTTTATCACCACAAAGAGATACAGATTGGGTAGCGCGGTTTGAGTTTTTCATAATTTTGAATCCTAGCTTAGTGGGTTGAAATTATTTTCTTACCCGACCAATAAGTATATCACACTGACAACTGGTAGCAAGTAATCTTTTAGCCGTCTAGACGTCCAAACCCAAAATCGGCGCAGCGAATGAGAATCATTCTCATTTAGCTTTGCGTTAACAGTGAACTTCTATTATTCAAATTCCACTAATGCTAGTAGTTTGACAATTTCATTAACACTTTGTGAACAATTGTACTTATTAGCATCTGCTAATATACCCGCTAAATCCTCCAAATCGTAAATTCGATAATGATAACAAAACTCATAATTTTTAACTTCTGGCTTTGTTACCGAAATGTTACAATAACAATCAATTTCGTTATCACAGCCATGTAAGTATAGTTCAACCATTACACCCCCAGAAAAGCAACAAAGCGATAACAATCACCACGCCGCAACAATTAAGTAACTCAACAGCCATACGTTCTGATAATCCTAGTTTTAACGCTACCATATCAATTAAACAATTCATTAAAATGCCCCCGCAAAAAGTGCTGCCATGATGAACGTAAACATAAGCTTTGACCAACCAGCCTTAAAGTCGTTTGTACCTATTGAACGAGCTATACCGATTACGCCACACAAAGCCGCTAAAATAGTTAATATTAATACTAGCATGATTATCACCTCTAGGCTAGCCCGTAGGCTAGCCTTATCCAAGTTAAGTAGTTGATTTAGTGGTTAATGGCACCATTTGCATTTGTGAAAATATAGCTGCTAATTCGTCACGCTCAAGTGTAACAACTACCCCCGAGTCTGTTTGCAATTTAATCACCTGCTGACCTTTCAGTGTTCTGTGTTGAACCATGTAAACGACTTCTTGCTTGCCTGAAATAAACATAATTTTGAATCCTAGCTTAGTGGGTTGAAATTATTTTCTTACCCGACAAAGACAGTATAGCACACTGATAAATCATATCAACTATTTATTTGGTCTAAAATGAAAAACATTGTTCTTACCAGGAACCAACCAGGGTTACCGGCAGGTAAACCTGCCCAGCCAGCCAGCCTAGGCAAATATACCTATTTCTTGCAAAAGTCGCTTAAATCGCTGTTTTGGCGGCTTCCTGTCGGTGGATAATGTATAAGGGCTGTTTCAATGATTTTTTTATCCACAGGTTATTAACAGGTTATACATTATCAACAGGGTTTATAGGCCACCAGCAACATTTTGACAATGGTAAGACCAATTGACCAAGTTATCCACAAAATTATTTTGTTTAATGTATAACTCACCTGTTAATAAGTCTAGACTTATCCACAAGTACCACACATGCAAGAATCATGCCAAAAAATTTTCGGCGCGGCGAAATGAGAATGATTCTCATTTGCATTCAACCCAGTGAGCTACCAGGATGAGAATGATTATCATTTGCATATGCAAGTTTGCTAATACAAGTTGGCATGGTTTTTGTTGCGAACTATTATCATATGCGTTTTTGCTAATATACCTATATGCAAGTTTGCTAATATTAACATTAGATTCTACTAATATAAGTTGGCATGGTTTTTGTTGCGAACTATTATCAACAAGAATCGTGCCAAGTCAAGAATCGTGCCATAACAGTAAAATCTAATATATAGCTCTAGAACGCGCTATAACGTGATTTGCCGGTACTATTATTTTTTGAAGCCCTAGTATCAAAACCTTTTTAAAATGCCACCAGCAGCCAAAGCGTGACTTATCCACAAAGTTATCCACAAGCAATGGGGTTGACATTCTCAAAAGGCCATTTCTATCCACAATTTGCTAGTTATACATAAAAAATCTGTGGATAAGTGAATAACTAGCATGTTTTACAAATGTCAAATTTATTTGAAATAATGCTTAACAAAGTTATCCCCACCTGGTAGAGCCTGGACGTGCCCCTTGTGGATAACTATTACCAAATAGGCCGATTCCTTGGATTCTAGGAAAGTTATCCACAAAATTACAAACCAGGAAAATTATCTGTGGATAAGTGCCCTGTGGATAAGTACCAAATAGCACCAGATTCAACAATCTATTTGTTTTGATATACGACTGACCAAAAAATTAAAGTCGCTTAAATCGCTGTTTTGATGCCTTTACGGGCATATTAGTTATATCTAATATATAACCATGTTGGCATGGTTATTGCTACGCGCTCGCACCTGTTTCTTTTATAAACTAGCCCAGGCTTATGCATTCTAGTTATAACTTATATTAACTAGTTATTAGACGGTATTTTTTAAACGTGGTCTAATAGCTTCATTGAAACGGGTCATCATTTCAATGTTATTTTTACCCTGTGATGTGAAGCGGCTTTGATTAGCGCGAGGTACTAGGAAAAAATAAAAGCTTGACAATAAAAACGGTTCCATGCAATAATAGCTCCACTGATTAGGCAGCATCCTAAACGTTCTTTAACAATCTGGTAACAAAAAAGTTTCACTTGCCTAGTTAAAGTTATCATTAATCACATTATTTATTAGTAGTGTGATTATTGACTAACTTTTAGTCAATACCACTAACTAAAATCATTGGAGATTTTAAAAATGGCAAAGGCACCTAAAACCCAAGAAACGAAAAAAGCTACCGTATTGCGTAAAAATCACGGTACTAAGGGCAATTTTCCCCCTAAAAAATCTTGGGTAACATTAAACGGAAGGATTAAAACCGAAGTCGTTTTATGTTCTGGAAATTTCGAACCAATGCGAACGGGCGACAAAGACAAAGACGCCGAAGCAATGCGACTTTACCGCGAAGCATACCGCGCCGATTTGCGAACGCTTGAACGCCAAAAACCTGTTAAGCCTAAAACATTATTCGACCTTTATGTGTTGAACGGTGGCAAGGCAAGACACCCGAAACAGCTAGCAGGCCAAATTGTGCAAATGCTCGGTTATTCGCATAATTCAAGCGCTGAAATTCGCATTATTTAGGGGATGCTAATGTTTATATTATTTGTTGCTATATACATGTTAGCGGCTTATTTAATTGGTTTATTAACAGGCCAATTATTGGAGTCAAGAGATAAAACTTTCTTTACCTCAGAGCCTATCCACGGCCACGTTTTATGTGTATTGTGTTTGTTCTGGCCTATCCTGCCCTTGCTTACGCAAGCCAGCAGGTTAAGGAAATTTAAACCGTAATATAGAGTTATCTTAAAGAGCGTTTATTAAGCGCTCTTTGTGGCTAACTTTAGCCATTAACTAACTAACCCTTTCTAGGAGATTTACAAATGACTACAACTAAAACACCAGCTAAAAAATTCGCTTGGAATGATGAAACCTGTTCACAAGCTGCCGCGCTTTATGCTGAATTACTAGGTGCAACTTACAACCCTGTTACTAAAACGCTGGATTTTGAAGTTGGTTCGAAGCCTACTGTCGATTTACACACGGTAGCAAACAGCGAAAAAGCTTTAAATGCAATCGCTGTTAAAATTGGGGCGAAATCTGGTCGTGCTGTTCGCGGTAAGTTATCAAAAGAGGGCGTTTATATTACCCTTGAAGCCGTCCCAACTCCAAGCACCTCGACACGTATCTCAAAAGGTCAGTACGTGCGTTCAATTGCCGAGGGTTTAGGCGTTGACCTTGAAACAATCCAAACGCTTGATAAGGCCAATTTAGAAGCGTTGGAAACCTTAACAGCGAAATTAAACGGAGTGTTGAAAGCTGCCGAAATGCCAGAAATCACTGTTAAGTAATTGTTAACTGGGCGTTAATTCTAGCGCCCTTTAATTTCCCGTAATGACGGAGTATTAAAAAATGTTTTCACCCAAACTCAACTTATCTGATTTAGTCGCAGAGCATAAAGGCCATATTGCAGCCGTATTAGATACCCAGTCCGAAATTGAGCGCTTAAAGGAACTAGCATTTCAGCAAAAAGAAGCGGCTAAACTTGACCGTGATACGTTAACGCAATTAATACGCCAATTGTCTAACGAGCGTCACCCAAGCAACAACGGCATGTTGCAAGAAGCAAATGTTAGCGCTTTGCTTGGCGCAATCAATATTAACTTTACTGCTTATAACAGCTCAAATGATGAAGTTAGACTAGCGTATGATAAGGCCGTTAACGTCTACAATGACGCAATGGTAAAGCTATTTAAAGCAAAAATAGCATATATCGAAAGTTGTGCTGTTTATGGTAGTATGGCAGGCTTATCGGTTAACTGGCAAGCGCTAGAAAAACGTAGCAAGTAAGCAACCCTTTTAAATTTTCCCGTAATGACGGAGTAACAAAATGAAACAAGTTAAAAACCTATCTGTAGCGACACAAGCGGCATTGTTAAATCTTGCTCAAAATGAGTTTAATTATTATGGCAAGCGTACCCGTTCAACTCGCCTAACTTGTGCTGAACAAATGCTTAGAGAATGTGAGTTAATCGGAACGGTAGAAAGTGCCGATTTAGTGGAATGGCTGGCAGAAAATAAACCAGCACCAGCACCAGCCAAAGAAAAAGCCGAAAAAGTTAACGCTCCGTTAGTTCCTACTTTCAACGGCGAGTTAATGCATCGTGACGATATTATGCAAAGCTTACCTGATGGCGTTTATATTATTTCTAGTGCGCAAAATAATACATTGCCGCACCCTACACTAAAATCATTAAAAACTTTAGCGGGTGTTTTAGAGGCTCAACTTTTATTGATGCCTATTAAATACACAACAACGCTTGATAGCTTGGAACGCAAAACGCCAACTTATGACGATAGTGTTACACCTTATCTAGTAGAGAATAATATCTGGCTAGGTGGTCGTGGCTGTGTTCGCTTGGCAGTTGGGGCAAATATCCTGCCAACCGCTAAGCAGCCAATTAACACGGCAGCAAACTTGAATAAAGGCGAGTCGTTAACCGTTGTTGCCTCACCTAAAAAGCAACTCAAAACACTAGCCCGTTCAAAAGATGGTGCACATCGTTGGGTATATACAACGGGTTCATGTACACAACGCCATTACACTGACACCAGAGCAGGCGAGGAGGGATGTGATTCACATACGTTCGGGGCATTAGTTGTCACTGTTAATGAGGGTTATGTCGAGCATCAAGAAATTGTGGCAGATGAAAGCGGGGCATTTTATTATGATATGGCCTGTTATGATGGTTTTAACATAACAGAGATTCACAAGACACCAGCACTAGTTTTAGGTGACTTACATTGTGAAAAGATGTGCGAAAACTCGCTTGTAAGAGCATTAGCCCAAATTGATATTTATCAGCCCTCACAAGTTATTTTACACGATACACTAGATTTTATGTCTAGAAATCATCACAATCGAAATAGCGGTTTGTTTCTATATACAATGGGTTCCCGCTCTGTTTTAGATGATTTAAATGATGCTGTTCATGTTGTAAATAGAATTGCTGCCCAATGCGATAGCGTTTTTATCGTTTGCAGTAATCACGACTTAGCCCTTGATAGCTGGCTTGATGACCCAAAATACAACGCTGATAAAGACCCTATCAACGCTAAAACGTATTATTTCTTGAAACATGCTGTTTTAGAAGCAATTGACAGCGGGGACGAACTAGACGCACCACGCTTAGCAATGTTTGATTTAGCAATCACTAAACTAGTCGAGCAGTTAGCGGAACCATTAGCCAGTAATGTTATATTTGGCCGTCTAGATATGAGCCATAAGATTAACGGATTCGAATGTGGTTCTCATGGGCATTTAGGTAACAGCGGCGCACGTGGTTCGCAACGCTCGTTTAAAGCTTATCAGATGCCTTGGATTAGCGGCCATACACATTCACCCGCCCGTGATGGTAATGTGTTAACCGTGGGCGTTACTGGTTCGCTGGCAATGGGCTACAATAAAGGTGGTACTATGTGGGATAGAGCAAACGCCTTAATCCTGCCAAATGATACAGCCGTATTAATTCCCACGTATGCAATAGGAGAGCAGCAAGCATAATGTTAGATAGAGATTATAACGGCTACCCCATTAAGTAACTTAACCCGCTTTGTTCCACGTGGAACAAAGCAACCCCCTTTTTACGGAGTTACCCAAATGTCACAAGTTAATATCACGTTTACCAAAGACACCCCAGAATCATTCGAACCTGAAACAGGGCAATTTTTTCAGGTTAATGAATGCCATACAAACGAATTGATTTTAATAACTGACGACACCCATGTGTGCGTTATTTTATCTAGTGGTCAATTAATGGACGTTGAAAACCTAGACGAAAAGCTTACCCGCGATAACTTAGTTATTGATTTAAAAATCGAAGCAACCATTAAATAATTAACCCGCTTTGTTCCACGTGGAACAAAGCAACCCTTTTTCCCCGTAATGACGGAGTATTAAAAAATGAGCCAATTTAAGCCAAAGCATATTACAATTTTTGACCTAGACAGAACCGTTATAGATAGCGACCATCGCACCCCCTACGATAATGATGGCAACCTAGATTTAGCAGCATATCGCGACAACCAAACACACGCTAACATTATGAATGACACACTTTTACCCTTAGCTAAACTTATGCAATCGCGCATAGCCCAAGGGGAAACCGTGGTAATCGTTACTGCAAGGCGCATGATTAAGAGTGATTACATATACCTAAGAAAGAACGGATTAAAAACCGCGTATACTTGCAGTCGTGACCAATTATTCAAGCGCTTCGATAATGAAACCGCATCAATGATTTATAATCTTAATGATGCAAACTACAAATGGCATTGGTTTAACCATTTACAGAACCGTTTTCCTCTTGCCTCGTTTACTGTATACGATGACCATAAAGGCGTATTAAAGGTGGCGCAATCGTTTGGCTTTCAAGTGTACGATGCAATTAGTGTTAATAGTATGCTGGCTGATTTTCTTGATATGGGATTTGAAGAAGGATTTGCGCAAGGATTAGACGCGGGTTATCTGGACGGGGAAATGAGCGCTATTCATCAGGTAATTGAATTTGACAGCAGAGCAGCCTAAGCGCAATGCTGGTAGTATATGCATCAATGCTAATATAGTGCAATATGTTAGCATTGCATTATCCCCCTGTTAGAGCATTAGCCCTTACTAATATATAGTAAGGGCATTTTTATTATGTACAAATGATAATCAATATCAAATGAGAATCATTCGCATATGATAAGCCAGGAACAAATGATAATCATTCGCATTTAGGGTGGGGGCGGTAATGAGACTCATTCTCATTTGACCCAGGCCCCACCCCTTTTCATGTAACTACTATGAAAAATTAGAGGAAATGGCTTAGGCCGCCTCTAAGAGCAACTAAGCGGTTCCCTGAAAGCAACTATGCATAATTCCCCAACTATGCATAATTCCCATAACTATACATAATTCCCATAACTATGCATAATTCCCCTAACTCCCTATACTCCCTTTACTTCCCAACTTCCTATACTCCCTTTACTTCCTATACTCCCCGCACCCCTCCACTCCCAAAGAGACTACTAATCTAAAAGACTCCAAATACAATTCTTAATTTTTTAATTTAAAAATACTTGGCTAGTACCTTACTTGCATCCGAGGTAGAAAATTAATCTTTACATATATTAATAATAACGTTATAATAACCCTATTATTAACACACATCTAAGAGGAAAGTATATGTCTACCCAAGATAAACTAGTAGAGTATGATGACGCGTTGCTCCCAGAGACTATTAGTCCCCAGGGATTATTAATTGCAGACACATACCTAACCAATGGCCAAGATGCTAAGAAAACAGCTCTAGCTTTAAAGATTGATGAACAAGAAGTTCGTAGATTATTAAGAACACCAGAAGTCCGTTTGTATACTAACGCAGTATTCATGGAGACAGGCTTCAGAAATAGACACCGCATGTTTGGTGCCTTAGACGAGATTATTAACCGTAAGTTAGAAGAAATGGAAGAAACTGGTACTACTACAGATGCAGATATTTTAGAACTAATGGTTAAGTATCATAACATGAAAATGGCAGAGATGAAAATGGAAAAGGAACTACACGAAGCTAAGTCCCCTACCATAGGTCGTCAGAATAACGTACAAGTTAACCTTAATGGCGGCAGCAACTACGACAATCTTCTAGCCTCCCTAGCCAAAGGAAATTAAATGGAACTCTCTAGAGATTTTATTTCACGTACTAGCATAACCAACTACCCTGTCGGGGAAAGATTTTTCAAATTGCCTGTCGAAAATATGATGTTGCAGGAAGGAATTATCCCCAACGAGCCACAAATAGCTATCATTAATGCGTTGAACGATCCTAACATACGCTTCGTGGTCGGCTGCGTTTCTAGGCGTGTCGGAAAATCTTTCATCGCCTATACTTTAGGATTCTTAAAAGCTTTAGAGCCTAATGTAAAAGTACTAGTTGTGTGCCCCAACTACTCGCTAGCGAATATTGGTTGGACACATATCAAAGGACTTATACGTAAGTATGGTTTAGAAACAGAGAAAGAAAACGCCAAGGATAAAGAGATTGAGTTATCTAATGGTACTCTTATTAAACTAGCTTCTGCTGGTAATGCTGACTCCGCTGTTGGTCGTTCTTACGACTTTATTATATTTGACGAAGCGGCTATCTCACCTAAGGGTGGGGATGCTTTCTCAATTCAGTTACGCCCTACACTTGATAAACCTAACTCTAAAGCTTTGTTTATTTCAACACCTCGAGGTGCTAACTGGTTCCAAGAGTTCTACCGTCGTGGGTTTAGTAGTGATCCCTTGTTATCTAAGTGGTGTTCATTACATGGTACTTACCGTGATAACCCTCGTGCTAGTAAGGAAGATATTGATGAAGCACGTGCTAATAATAGCCCTGCATTCTTTAAACAAGAATACGAAGCTGACTTTGCAACGTTTGAGGGTCAAATTTACGAATCATTCGATTACGAGGAACATGTATTCAATGATGAGGACTTATATGGCCGCTTAATGGTTTCGGAAGATTGTGAGGGTATCCTAGGTATTGACCCAGGTTATCGTGACCCAACTGCCATGACAGGTATTAAGTATGATGACGAATCTGACTGCTACTATATTCTAGATGAGTATGAAGAAGCAGGTGCTCAGACTTCTGTTCACGCTAAGTTTATTAGACAGTTCGAAGATAGATTTGATCCTCACTATATATTCGTTGACTCGGCGGCTGCTCAGTTTATTGCTGACTTAGCTTACGATTATGATATATCTAGTGCGAAAGCTAATAAAGCTCAGTCCGAGGGGATTGGACACTTAGCATCATTAATACATGCAGGTAAGATAAAAGTATGGCATAAGTGTACTAAGACTATTAGTATGTTTATGAACTATAGATGGGATGATAAAGAAGGCTTAACTTCAGAACGTCCTTTACACAATGAATACTCTCATATGGCAGATGCCGTGAGATACGCAATTTATACACACAATAGATAATTCTTAGGAGAAATTATAACATGGCAGATACAATTAATGCAGTACCAGTTTACGGTGACCAGTACTACTCATTGAATGCACTCACAGGCACGCCTGTGGGAACTGCAATAACAATACAAAATCAAGGAGACTCAGTGCTAGCCATTAATGTTGGAGCTACTAAGCCTGCTGCTACTACTAAGGCTAGACGTTTAGTCCCTACAGATATAGGCTTTATTGCTTATATAGAAGCGGGCTCGTCAGAAGTCTGGGTTAAAGCTATTAATGGGGCTACTGACGCACATGTAGAGGTGGCTTAATGAGTATACTAATTAGAGGTGGTGGTGTAGTACCTCCTCTTACTAACTTAGCACTTACTAGACTTAGTACCTATATTGCTCAACTACTAAGCTCAGGTCAATTATCCTTTACTTCTCAACCACAAAGTAAAGCAGTTGACCAGTATTCCCTAGCTACCTTTAGTTGTGTTATTTTAGGGGGGGTAGGACCATATACTTATCAGTGGAAGAAGAATGGTATTAACGTAGGTACTAATAGTGATTCACTATCTTTTGTAGCTGCTACTACGGATAAAAATGCATCGATTACGGTTACTGTGACTGATAGTGTTGGCACTATAATTACTTCTAGTGCCGCAATTTTAGGTGTGACGAGTTATGTATACCAATTAGACGGTGTGGCTCAATACCACAAGTTGAGCAACCAAATACCTTTTGATGCCAATACAGTAATAAAGATTAAATTTTTAGGTGTGCCGTCTTTTTTTGGGGCGTATCGAAAGTTTATAGAGTCAGCAGATTATGCAACGAGAGTTGACTCTAATGCTTCTGGAAACACATTTAGACTTAATAGCTGTACCGCTAAACTTGATGGTATAGCTATATCAACAGGAACAGCAATACCGACTTCAGGGTGGCATACATTAGAAATAACTCCAACATCTACCAGCTCATTGGCTACAATAGGAAGTCGTGGATCTGGAGAATTATCAATATGGGGATTATTTGGATTTGAAGTAATTAAATCAGGAGTTATATCTAATAATATACCATTAAATAATAAATCTGCTGGTGCTAACCAGCTTGCTACTGCTGGAAGCATCAACGCTACGATAGTTAATTATAATCCAGCGGGGTGGGTAGCATTATGATACAATTAGATACTTGGGTTAATTCTGGTATGTATATATTTGTTATATTATCTGAGGAGGGTTATCAGGCTAATGAGATAGCTAAGACAACTTGGCCTAGTGCAGCTATATATGGCGACTATCGATTAGTTAATTTTCATAAAGATAACGTAGAGGAGTTTATAGCACAATTAGACTCCCTAGGTTATACTCCTACGTATGGTTTAGGAGGAAATACTCCTATGCTAGTTACTTGGGAAGAGGCTAAAGAATTTACTGCACAATATAATATTGAGTGATTTAATACTTGTAAAAGTACAACCATACTAGTTAGTTCTGGTATGGTTGTATTATAAATATTACTTTACAAATCTAAATATTACTTTATAATAGATTCTAAGTTAGAGGAACAAATACATGGCAACAAACACTAGAAGTGTTATCAAGTGGATTAGGGACTTAGCTAAAAGCCATTATGCAAAAGATACAAAATGTGCAATATGTGGTGTGGAACACGAACTGGAGTTCCATCACTATAATACGGTTTCCTTGACCGTTAACAACTACGTCAAACAACACGGAATATCTGTGGATACTAAAGAAGATATTCTTGCTATGCGAGAACCATTTTTAAAAGAGAAGTGGCGTGAGATGGTTGAGGAAGCTGTAACCCTTTGTGCTAGTCATCATAAGTTACTGCATAAATTATATGGTAAAGAGCCTGCTCTAAATACCGCAAAAAAACAAGAAATCTGGGTTGAGCGTCAAAGAGAAAAAGTAGCTAGTGGAACCGAGGGTGCTTTAATAGTATCACTACCCTCTAGTCTAACCCAATTTTGTACCGATTCACAACCACTAAGTAATTTCATAACGAGGTAATAATGGGACTTTGGCACTCAATAGTAGAGAAACTAAATCCATCACAAGAAAGAATAAAAAATAGTGATCCCGGTGGTAAACGTACTACTAGTGATCCTTATACCATATCACAAGCTTACCGTGAGGTAGAGTTTGTAAACAGAGCGGTTAACATGTTTGTTGATTCTTGCTCTGAAGTTACATATGACGTAAAGGAAAAACATGCTGGTGTAATATCGCATGGTACGGGTGTACGAAAGGATCAACTACAAAAACTTTTAAATGTTCAACCAAATCCATATATGGATGTAAACTTATTCCGTCGCCTAGTCTTTATGGACTTAATTATGGAAGGAGCAGCCTACATCTTCTGGGACGGCGCAGGTTTATACCCGCTACCAGCATCCCAGATGGAAGTAGTTATGGACAAGAAAAAGTTTATTAATAAGTTTGTATTTGCTGGTAAGGATGATTATCGTCCAGACCAAATTATCTTTATTAAAGATAACGCATACTATGCAAATACAGTTATGACTAGCGGATATAGTCGTCTAGCTTCTTCACTAGCTAGTATCAAACGTCTACGTAAGTTAGCAACCTTTAAAGAAAAGTTCTATGATAATGGAGCTGTACTTGGTTTAGTTATTGAAACTGACCAATTATTAAGTAAAAAACATAAACAACGTTACGAAGAAGAAACTTCTATTAGGTATAATCCTAGTACAGGTAAATCTAGCGTACTAGTTTTAGATGGTGGGTTTAAGGCAAAGTCGGTATCAAATACTAGTTTCCGTGATATGGGGACTAAGGAAGATCAGGATGATTTACGTGTGTCTATAGCAACAGCTATTGGTATACCTCCTATATTATTTGACTCCGGTAATAATGCTAATATCAGACCTAACCTAGATTTATTTTACTCTATGACTGTAATGCCTACACTACGTAAGGCAGAGGCTGCGATAGAGTTCTTCTTCGGTTATGATGTTAAGCTAATGACAGAAGATGTTATGGCTCTAGCACCAGATAAGAAGATTCAAGCAGACTATGTTAGTGCACTTGTTAATAACGGTATTATTACTGGTAATGAGGGTCGCGGAATGCTACGTCTAGTTGAACTAACAGACGAGGAAATGACTAAGATCAGAATACCTCAGAATATTGCAGGCTCAGGAACTGGAGTTACTGGACAAACCGGTGGTAAACCACCCGCAAAAGAGGAAAAGAAATAAATGATTGAAACATGGCCTAATGAGATAATGGAAGAGTTATTACAGATATTTAATGGTACTATACCTGAGAGCCATATATTCTATGCACATAGTGGTACCACTACAAGAGCACAGTTATATGATTTTATAAAGAGATATAAACAAGGCGACCTTGAGAACCGTAAAGAACTTGATTTATGGAAGGACTTCTTAAATGTTTATACCTACTATGTAGCTAATAGAAAGTTTAATAGTCTTAATCTAAGTGAGTTACGTACTAACAGTGGTTATGATACATATTTAGCTTCATTAAGTGATTTAATTAATAATACTGGTAGTACATATGTTACTGATATTCAAGTAAATGCTATAGCAGAAGATATTGCTCTAGGTACTTTGGATTTAAACGCTTATAATTTTATTATTAAACAAATAGTACCAGGACCACTACAGACTAGTGGTTACTGGGTAGCTGGTACACTTTCTGGGGATGGCGATACACTAATAAGTGCTCGTAGGTATAACTCTACTGCGGCTATAAGCCGAGATTCTGGACTTAATTGGTCTGAGTTTACTGTCCCAGGTGCTACTAATAAAACTTATAAATTTATTACTAATTTTGATGGTAATACTATTATAGCACTAGATACAGGTATTAGTGAGGATATAGTAAATTACTCTATAGATGGTGGTCTAAATTGGATTACATTACCTGCCTTACCCACAGGTACGGCAGCATTAGTATCTGGCTTTAATAGTGGTTGGGTATCTGATGATAGTAGTATTATTAGACTAATCTCTGCTACTGGTGAGTTTTTACTTGAGTACTCAAGTGGTTCTTGGAGTACTTTAACAAATCCATATACACAAACAGCTGTTGTATTTAGCGAGTATGCTTCACTAAATAATCCTATAATTCTTAATAATGTTGAGGGTGATACCTGTATTATAATAAACGATAATAAGATATTTATTAGTAAAGATGGTTGTAGAAACTGGTCACTACAGGAAATACAATTTAGCGGGTACTGGTCTAGTGCAAGCATGTCGCATAATACTAATAGTATAGTGATATGTGATGGTAACGATGCTGCTCATATAGTTTCTTATGATGGTGGTGCTACATGGAATAATTTAGTTCTACCTACTGATTTACTTTCTGATTATTTACAAGTAAATATATCATATGACGGTAAGCAGTTATTCGGATTTGTCCAAGGCTCTAATAACGAAGCTGTATTAGGTTACTCTCCAGATAGAGGAGCTACTTGGACTAGAAATGTATTAAGTACAGCTGGTGTAGGAGAGTTTCTACAGTGGCAAGACTTAGGTAATA
>Ga0100402_1004144_pt1 | contig 15441 bp, 14 predicted proteins | sample CryGeyme20150102_FD_80419 | JGI IMG/M metagenome (GOLD analysis project Ga0100402, IMG submission 80419) | Groundwater microbial communities from Crystal Geyser aquifers in Utah, USA - Crystal Geyser metaG 2015-0102 | ecosystem: Environmental > Aquatic > Deep subsurface > Groundwater | place...
AGCATGTAGAGAAGATATGAGTAGTAGATTGATTGTCAGTGCATAGATGATTTTTTTCATTTGAAGTCTCCCTTTTTTTGAAAATTGATTATACTATAAAGATTAAATTCAATATAGACCCTAATTTGTTATTCGAGATGGAAGGGTTTTAATCGATGTTTAGTTGGGCGTTTTTTAAGTGTGACGATAGTCTAGATTTCCCTTCTTGGAGGGAAAGGAACTGCCAGTAGGGCCCTAAAGAGGAAAGGGACTCAATTTCGGTTTGAAAGTTTTTCCACTCTGTTTCTTTTTCATTTGCAGACCCCAGCGAGGTGAGAAGGTTTTCAAAGCGCTCTTTTTGATCAGCGTTAGCAATGGGGGTCCAAAGATTGGGTAATATCTTAAGCGTTCGAAAAGATTGAATGAGTTTAGGTTGGAGTTTTAAAAAGTCTTCTTTGAGTGTAGATCCCGTTAAGATGTAAACTGTATTATTTTTGAGTAATATCGCTTGAAGCATTTTGATCGTGCCCCAGCCACCTGTCGATGTAATTTCAATGAGTCTCCCTTTGCCTCCTTCCATGGCAAATTTTCCCAGGTCTCTATACTGGTTTTTGTCAGCTAACTGAATAGATTTAACGGCTTTCATATATTCAGAAAGTGAGAGTCCTTCTTCAACTTCTTCAGTTGCCAAGCTAATAGAGGGGCGAAAGTCAGTGGAGCCTTTTCCTACAAAACCCACTTGAACACATTGAGAAGGGACTTTAAGATGCGCTATTTCCCAGTCTGATGGTGGGAGAAAATAGGGGTGAGTACAAAATAAGGGGAGAGTAAGAAGTAAAGTTAGAATATGGAATCTCATAATAATTAGTGAGATTGGCTATCTGAAGAATTATTGTCAATGAGGGCACATATGGCTGCAAAGCCTACAGCAAGGCCAACGCCCCAACCCATCATAGAAAGGGCTGTTGAACTGCGGCTTCCGTATCCAGATGCTTGGCCTCTACGAGCTCGTCTAGCTTCGGTTGTCTCTTGAGCAAAGCTTGTGCTGGATAGAGTAATAAGGAGAATAGTCAGTAAGTATTTTTTCATCCTAATCGCTTTATGTCAGAAAGTTTAGTTTAGGACAATACCCCAGCTCGAAAGCTGGGATTTTGAAGATCATTAGATCATAATTAGTGAGAGAAAGAGCTTCCACCAGAAGTTGAAGTAGCACCTGCTACTGTAGCACCTACAACAGCGCCAACTAGTGCTAAACCGCCAAGTCCAATTCCCCAAGCTGTACCTGAGCTATAAGTTCCTTGCTGAGAAGCAGTACCAGTTTTAGCTGGAGGTGTTGGTGCTGCATGAGCTGCATTGCTTGCTACTACGGCAAATACTGCCAATAATGTTGTTAGTTTTTTCATTTTATATCTCCTAGGTTAGGTATGGGCAAAATTTTGTGTGCACGGCCCCACAGGTCCGGCATACCTAGTTATATATTTAATTACTATTTTTTCCTAGGCCTTTAAAGAAAAGAGATGCAGCATAAAAATAGCCTCTTCTGTAAAATCTAGCAGTTGAGGAATTTGTGAGGAGCACCGAATGAAGGGACTAGAGCCAGGAAAGGATAAGATTCAGAAGATTTGTGACTTGCTGAGAAAAGAAACACTAGAGCCGGCTAAGCAAGAAGCGAGTGAAATTGTGGAAAATGCACACATGCAAGCAGCTCAGATTATTGCTGAGGCTAAAGAAAAAGCGAGGATAATATCTGAAGAAGAGGCTCATTCACTCGAAGAAAAGAGAAAAGTTTTTGATGCTTCACTTAATTTAGCTTGCAGGCAAGGAATAGAACTGCTCAAGCAAAGAATTGAAAAAGAGATTTTTAACACCGAACTTTCACAGCTTGTCAACAAAGAAATGTCTGATCCTCAAATAGTTGCGAATATATTAAACAGCTTTATGCAAATGATGGAGAAGAAGGGGGTTGAAGAGGATTTCATCGCTGTAATTCCAAAAGATATCTCTCCGAGAACTATCAATCAACTGATGGCTGCAAGAATGCTTGAGAAGCTTGAAAATAAATCTGTCGAGGTAGGGGGATTTTTAGGAGGTGCTCAGATTAAACTAAAGGGTAAGCAGATTACTATAGACGCTTCTGATACAGTCGTGAGGGAGTTAATAGCCCAATACATACGTCGTGATTTTCGAGACCTCTTGTTCAATGTATAGACTGTAAGGATTGAGTTCATTTTGGCTAATTATTTCTTTCTAATTTCAGCTTTTCCCCCTTTAAAATTCGGGGTAAGGCCTTTGCTTTCATTTAAAGAAGTAAGGGAGATGCTCCCCTTAAATTTAACAGATAAGGACATGCTTGCTGTTAGAAGGTTACTTCGTCCTTTGGATCTTTACAATCTAAGAGCCCTTTGGTTAGAGGCGCCTTTAAATGAGGAAGGGAACTTTAATGCTAAAGATTTAGAAGATAGCCTTTTGCAGAAGGGGATTATCCCTACATTTTTATCAGATTTTTTAGACAGGTACGACTCAACCGCAGAAAGGTTGCATAATTTCCCGTCACTTTACGCATCACTATACAGGGAAATGTCTGATCTAAAGGGATTTTTAGCAAAGTACTATCAGTTTGAAAGGGAAGTTCGACTTATTCTAACAGCATTGCGCTGTAAAACAGTAGGGAGGGATCCAATAGTTGAATTGCAATTTGAAGATCCAACAGAGTTTTTTATTGCAGATATTTTAGCGCAAAAGGAGTCTCCTGATTATGTGCCACCGAAAGAATACGAAGATCTAAAAACCTTTTTTCTGGACAATACCTATGATCCGAGGAAACTGCAGCAGGCTATTTTGCAGTATCGGTTTAATAAAATTGAAGAGATGGAAGATAGCCAAGATTTCAGTATAGATCGGGTCTTAGCCTATCTTGCTCGATTACTAATAGTAGAAGAATCGACTGAATTAGATGATTACAAAAGTCAAGGAATGGTAGTAGTGGGGAATTTGAGTCAATATGGATAAACAAAAACATGCAACAGGAACTGTCATTCAGGCTTTTGGAAACCTTTTATATGTCCGTTTTGATGGAGCGATTAGGCAAGGGGAAGTAGCTAAAGTTCAGCTTGGAAAAGAATCGCTACTTGCTGAGGTGATTGAAATTACAGCTGAATATGCAAAAATTCAGGTTTTTGAAGATACGAGAGGGGTGAAGCTTGATTCTCCCGTCCAATTTACAGGTCATTTATTAGAGGCGGAATTAGGGCCCGGTTTGCTTACCACAATTTTTGATGGACTTCAAAATCCTTTAGAAAAAGTGGCAGATGCAACTGGTGTTTACTTAACTAGAGGGGTTTATTTGCCTCCTCTTGATCGAGATAAAAAATGGGAGTTCCAGCCGATTGCAAAAGAGGGAGATCTCCTTTGTCGAGGAGACCACTTAGGAGTTGTAAATGAGGGGCGTTTCCCACACTACATTATGGTCCCTTTTTCTACCTTTGGAAGTGTGAAAATTACTCACGTTGTCAAAAATGGTAGTTACACGATAGACGAGGTTATTGCAAAGGGTGTAGACGAACAGGGACACACTCATGAATTTACCATGACTCAGAAGTGGCCAGTTAAAAATGCTTTGATAGAGGGAAGGAAAACGAGACCTACTAAAATGATGGATACGGGGATGAGAATCCTCGATACTCAATTTCCCATCTTGAAAGGAGGCTCATTCTGCTCGCCTGGACCTTTTGGAGCCGGGAAAACCGTTATGCAGCATCATCTTTCTAAATATTCTGCTGTAGACATTGTAATTATTGTTGCTTGTGGAGAGAGAGCAGGTGAGGTTGTAGAGGTTCTTCGAACATTTCCTCAATTAGATGATCCCCACACAAATGAACCGTTGATGAAACGTACGGTTATGATTTGTAATACCTCTTCTATGCCAGTGGCTGCTCGAGAGGCTTCAGTCTATATGGGAGCTACCATTGCCGAGTATTATAGACAAATGGGGCTCGATGTACTTTTGCTTGCTGATTCTACCTCTCGTTGGGCGCAAGCGATGCGGGAGATGTCTGGCAGACTAGAAGAGATTCCGGGGGATGAGGCTTTTCCTGCCTATCTGTCCTCACGTATTGCCTCATTTTATGAACGGGCAGGTGTTATAGAGATCAAAGGGGGAAAAACCGGCTCTTTGACCATTGGGGGGAGCGTTTCTCCTGCAGGTGGAAATTTTGAAGAACCTGTAACACAGGCCTCATTAGCGGTTGTCGGAGCTTTTCATGGACTATCCCGAGCGCGCTCAGATGCAAGAAGATACCCAGCTGTAGATCCGCTGATTTCTTGGACAAAATATCTTGGGTCCGTGGGTAATGAGTTAAATAGTCGTCTTCCTAAATGGGCTGAAAAAGTTGACAGATCCGCTTCTATTTTTCAGAAGGGAGATGAGATTGGAAAGAGGATGGAAGTTGTAGGAGAAGAGGGGGTATCAATGGAAGATATGATCCTTTATCTTAAATCAGAGCTTTATGAGTTTTGTTATTTGCAACAAAATGCTTTTGATAAAGAGGATACATATTGCCCACTTGATAGGCAAATTGAGCTATTTGCCCTGATTCAAAAGATTTTTGATTCGAAGTTCCAATTTGACGCGCATGATGAGGCAAGAGAGTTCTTCTTAAATCTCCAAAATGAGCTCAAAAATATCAATTATTTGCCATTCCAGACAGAAAAATATAAAAAAGCAATGGCAGCAATAGAAGAGAAATTGAAATGAGAAAAGTTTACGATCGAATTGTAGATATGCGCGGAAATTTAATTACCGTTGCAGCTAAAGGGGTTTCTCTTGGAGAAGTAGCTCGAGTGCAAAGAAAAAATGGGACATCTACCTACGCTTCAGTGCTCCGTTTCGATGATGATCTTGTCACTCTTCAGGTTTTTGAAAATACTCGTGGGATCTCAACTGGTGATCAGGTCACATTTTTAGGTCATCAGATCCAAGCCTCATTTTCAGATTCTCTTTTAGGAAGGAGGTTGAATGGAACTGGAGCACCTATTGATGGTGGACCAGATATATTGGGGGAGGATGTGGATATTGGCACCCCTTCATTTAATCCGACTAGGCGAATCGTCCCTTGTGATTTAGTGAGGACAAATATCCCGATGATTGATGTATTCAATTGTCTTGTAAAGTCTCAAAAAATCCCCATTTTTTCTGTGGCAGGTGAGCCTTATAACGAGCTTCTCATGAGAATTGCCAATCAGACAGATGCTGATGTTGTGGTGATTGCAGGTATGGGACTCCGTTTTGATGATTATCAGGCTTTTATTGATAATGCTGAAAAAGCAGGTTCTATAGAAAAAACAGTGATGTTCATCCATAAAGCAACAGATCCAGCAGTAGAGTGTCTTTTAGTTCCTGATATGGCACTTTCAGTTGCAGAGAAGTTTGCTTTACAAGGGAAAGATGTTCTTGTACTTATGACAGATATGACTGCATTTGCTGATGCGATTAAAGAGATTGCAATCACAATGGACCAAATCCCATCAAATAGAGGTTACCCAGGTACCCTTTATTCTGACCTAGCTTCTCGTTATGAAAAAGCGGTAGATATTGAAGGGGCAGGTTCTATCACCATTATTTCAGTAACCACTATGCCTGGAGGGGATGTGACCCACCCGATTCCTGATAATACCGGCTATATTACTGAAGGGCAATTTTACCTTCATGGGGGATCTATAGACCCTTTTGGATCTCTATCAAGGCTTAAGCAGCAAGTGATTGGAAAAGTAACTAGGGAAGATCATGGAGAGATTGCAAATACAATGATTCGTCTATATGCTGATTCTAAAAAAGCAAGGGAGCGGCAAGGGATGGGCTTTAAGCTCTCTCGTTGGGATGAAAAGCTTTTAAGATACTGTCTCCTTTTTGAAGAGCGAATGATGAATTTAGAAGTAAATTTACCTATTGAAAAAGCTTTAGATCTTGGGTGGTTAACTCTTGCTGAATGCTTTAATTTAGATGAAATCGGAATTAAAAAGCAGATTGCAGACAAGTACTGGCCTAAAGAATGAGTGTCAAGCTAACGAAAAATGAGCTCCGGTCTCAACAGACTCGGTTAACTCAATTTAGTCGCTATCTCCCTACCCTTCAGCTAAAGAAGGCGATGCTCCAGTTTGAAGTTAGCCTTGTGGTATTGGAAATCCAAAAGCTCACAGAAGAGTTCAAGAGTTTGCAGCAAAAAGTGGAGGATTTTTCAGCTCTCCTACTTGATAAAGTAAATGTGGATCTTCTTTCTCTTGCGGAAGTTACCCTTGTTAAAAAGGAATATGAAAACATTGCTGGGATAGAAATTCCTGTTTTTCATGGAGTGGATTTTAAAGAGCCTGAGTACTCTCTCTTTGATACTCCAGTTTGGACTGAAAGTGCTACAAATCTAGTTCAGCAGTTCATAACTGGAAGGGAAAAAGTTCATATTTCAGAAGAGAAAAAGCGAGCCCTTGAAAAGGAGTTGCGTGAGGTTTCAATCCGAGTTAACTTATTCGAGAAGGTTTTGATTCCTCGGTCAGTCCAAAACATTAAAAAAATTAGAGTTTTTTTGGGAGATCAGCAACTTTCATCTGTAGCTCAGGCAAAAGTTGCAAAACGAAAAATTGAAAATAGAAAGAAAGAATATGATCGTTAATCTTCACAAATATTTGGTTGTCGGATCTCCTTCTGAAATGGATCGATTTTTTATATCTGCTCAAAAAGCAGGATTTATGGAATTCATTGGCCTTTCTCATAAAAGGGCTTTGGAAATGCCAGATGATGCAAAAACAATTCTTTCTGCCATAAAAATTCTTAAGGTTCATTTCCCTAAAGAGGAAACATATCATCCCACCTTGCCCCCCCTAGAGCTTGCTCAAAATGTCGTAGCCTTAAATGATGAATATGAAAAACTCCTAGAAGAGGAGAGAATTTTAAATGGTGAGATTGCGCGAGTGGCCCCATTTGGGGATTTTTCAAGAGATGAGCTAGATTTATTGCAAAAGGGATCTAAACGGGTTTTTCAATTTTTTTGCATGAGAAGTGAGTCGGCTAAGAAAAATCCGCCACCTAAAGATCTAATTTATATAACAACTGAATACGATCTCGATTATTTTTTTGCGATCAATAAGGAAACAACTCATTACCCAAAAATGACTGAGATTACGATTGAAAGGGCTGTTGGGGAGCTTCGGGAAAGATTGAGTCAGGTTATTGTTGATCTTACTGAAGTTGAGAAGAAAATTCATACTCTTGCAATTAGCATAGGTTATTTACAAAAAGGGTTGGCTGAGTTTCTCAATCACTATGATTTAGAGAAGAGTAAACACGATACCAATCATATTTTGGGAGATTCTTTATTAGCTATTGAAGCGTGGGTTCCTGAAACAAGAATTAAAGCTCTTTTTAGTCTTCTTGGTGGACTTGATGTCTATGTGGAAGAAATTGCCATTGAAAACAGAGACAGAGTACCAACATGCATGGAAAATAAAGGAAAAAGTAAGATTGGGGAAGATCTAGTCAATGTATATGACACCCCAGCGCCCAGTGATAAAGACCCATCTCTTTGGATTCTGATCTTTTTTTCTATCTTTTTTGCCATCATTGTGGCTGATGGGGGGTATGGTCTTGTCTATCTTTGTGGGGGTCTTTTATTAAAATGGAAGATCAAGCGTCCTTCCCCATTTATGCAGAGGTTTACTAAATTAATTTTGATATCATCTACTTGTTGTATAATCTGGGGTGTGTTGACTGTCTCCTTTTTTGGTATTCAGATAGGGCCGAATAATCCTTTGCGCAAAGTTTCTTTGCTTCACAATATGGCAAGGAAAAAAGCAGAGTATCACCTCAAGCAAAAAGATGATGTTTACCAAGAGTATGTAAGACAATTTCCCGCTATAAAAACAGCTAAAGATGGGCATGAGTTTTTAGTAAAATCTTCTCAAATTATTGATGGCAAATTAAAATATAAGGCCCTTGTAGACTTTTACGATTCGATATTACTTGAATTTTCCCTTTTTATTGGGCTCATCCATATATCCCTATCATTTATTCGGTATCTGGACCGAAATCTTGGGGGCATTGCCTGGATTATCTTTATGGTGGGGGGGTATCTTTTCTTCCCTTCTTTTGTCGATGCCACTTCCTTTATTAACTATTTAGGTTGGATTTCAAAGGGAAATGCGTATGTAATTGGTGAGCAAATGGTCTATATAGGGCTGGTTTTAGTTTTTATCATCGCCCTTTTGCAAAAGAAAAAATGGGGAGCGTTCCATGAACTTACAAATGCTGTTCAAGTGTTTGCAGATGTATTATCCTATCTCCGTTTATATGCTTTGGCTCTCGCTGGAATGATTATGGCTGAAACATTTAATGATTTAGCTATGGATATTGGTGTGTTTGGTGGCTTTTTCATCATTCTAATAGGTCATACAGTGAATCTAACTCTTACCACTATGTCAGGAGTCATTCACGGTTTACGTTTAAATTTTTTAGAGTGGTATCACTACAGTTTTGAAGGTGGAGGGCGTCTTTTTAACCCTCTCCGAATACGAAAATAATTAGGAGTTTTTTTTTATGAATTTTGAAATGATTGGACCTGCCATTGTAATGGCTCTCGGTTGCCTTGGTAGCTCTATTGGTTGTGGAATTGCAGGTATGGCATCTCACGGAGTAATGACTCGTGTAGATGAAGGACATGGAACGTTTATTGCCCTTTCTGCTATTCCCTCTTCTCAATCGATCTATGGATTTATCTTAATGATTATGATGAAGGGTTCATTGCAGGCAGGGACACTGACTCCAGTAAGTGCCATTGGTATCGGTGTTTTTGTAGGGATTGCCATTATGGCATCCTCTATTTTTCAAGGAAAATGTTGTGTGACAGCAATTCAAGCAGTTGCAAAGCAGCCATCTATTTTGGGTAAGACCTTTGTCGCTATTGGTGTTGTTGAGTCTTTTGCTCTTTTTGCATTTGTATTCGCACTACTTCTTATTCGATAATCTCTTAGAGGCCTATTGCAAGGGAAAACCCATCTCATTTGTAATAGGCCTCTTTTCAATCACCAGATCTACATCAAAGTTCTTTTTTCAAATAATTGATTGACCTTCTTTCCTTTTAAAATTATGATCTCCGATCCTAATAAAATTTTGGAGGGATCGTGAGAAATTTCATTTTGACACTACTTATATGCTTATTTACAATCGAATCGCATGCTGCATTTAGTCTCACCTGGGGGAGCCCATCTACTCAATTAGATAGCCCTCCATCGATTGGGGACTCTGATCTCAATGCAACTGTAGATATCGATCCGTATGGCAATGCTGTCGCTGTTTGGAGTCGTACAACAGATACGGGAGCAGGGGAAGATATTTGGGTTTCTACTTATAACCATTCCACACGGGTATGGAAGGTTCCTGCAAAAATTTCCGGTGGAGGGACTGCTGAAAACCCGGCTGTTTCAATGGATGCCGCAGGAAATGCTACAATTATGTGGGAAGAGGGCTTTCCAACTCAAATTATGAGTAGAACATTGAGCGCTAAAGGGGTTTGGACTCCCCCTTTATCTCAAGGGCCAGATTTTATTCACCCTTCTAAAAATGCACAAATTGCCCCACAAATAGCTGTGGATCGAGCAGGGGAGGTCCTTGCGATATGGATGGAGTACTATAAGGGGATGTACCATATCCACTCATCGCAAAGGCCCTTTGGTCAACCTTGGAACTACATGGGAGCTATTTCTAGCGGTCTCCATAGCGCACATCTCCACTTCACAACTTCTCTTGCGATTAATGAATCAGGGAGCGCTGTTGCTGTTTGGCATGAATCAAATGATTCTACCGGTTTAGCTGAAGTTCATGGGGCTCAGTACATAAATTGTGCTTGGGGATCCCCTCTTTTGATTGCATCTAAGGCTGATTGCCAGTGTTTATTTCCAACAGTTGGAATTGATGCGGTGGGAGATTCAGTGATCGCTTGGAATCAATTTGGAGCGCAAAATATTATTGCATCTAAAAAACTGATCAATGGGGTTTTATCAGAGGAGTTAGTTGTTTCAAAACCTCAATATATCGCTCAAAGACCTTCTCTTGGTGTCGACTCATTAGGTAATGCAGTTGTAGTATATGAGAGATACGCTATGGATGGATTTGGTTCTATGCATAAGTTTGTAGCTGGTGCGAGTTTGTCTTATAACGGCTCAAGCTGGACAGAGCCTGTTGATATATCTGGCCCAAGCTCAAATCCAGATTCGGTCACAGGTGCAGGTTATCCAGTTTTATCACTTAATTCCCTTGGAGATGGGGTGGTTATTTGGAAAGAATATAATGGGAATCAAATGGTGATTCAAGGGGCTGGCTACTCTTTAGGGACTTGGTCATTGTTTAAAACTCTTTCTTCTGTCAGTGGATCTTATTCTATTGGCTACGATATGGGAGTTGGGATCAATTCAGCGGGCAATATTATTGCTGTATGGCCTGAGGACCCAACCGGGAATCACTCTCAATATATTCAGGCAACCTCTGGTGTAGGGCTTGCTATTGCAAGTCCTTTACCTCCGGTATCTATCCCGGCAGAACCTGATGCTATTGTCTCGTTCCCTGTTGTGAGCTTGCCTCCTATTACGGTGCCCATTACTCATCCAACGATCCCTTTGCCTAGCTATACTTTGATTAATCAAAATCTATTGGCAACAAAGATCGATGTACAGCCTGGATCACAAATATTGCATCGCTTTCCATGTCATGGGGACTTAATTAATATACTTAATTGGTCGGCGCCAAGTGGGAACTTTGACCATTACAAGATTTATAGAGGAAACCTCTCTACTTTGATTGGAACTACTAAAGAAACTCGATTTGAAGATCATCAGAGAATTCCAAAAAAATCAGAAACCTATCTGATTACATGCGTTGATAGTAATGGACAAGAGAGCTCACCTGTAACAATTACAGTACAGCCCATGAAGTAATGATTAATTAGAGTAATACACTATGTATTAATACTTAGCCCCATTCTGGATAAAACAAAGCGGAAGACCAGAATGGGGTGGGTGATTAAGTTTTTTATAAAACTAAAGTAAGTAACGCTAGTTAGTTTTTTCTCAATGGGTGGTAAGAAGAGTGTAGCATCATGGATCCACTCTCCAAACGGAGGAGGAAGGGGGGGGAGATCATCTATCGGGAAAGATCGAATATCTCTTGTTTCTGGGGTAATTGCTATTTTTCCGTCTACGACGATGCATTCGTAAAGATGGGTATGCTTACTAAGACGGTTAATGGGGGAGTATCTTCCAACTAGACGATCTACTTTGACAGTTAATCCAGTTTCTTCCAAAATTTCCCGTATAATAGCTTTGCGGGGGGGCTCATTTTTATCGACGCCACCACCTGGAAGAACCCAAACAGGAACGTCACGACGTTTAACAAGGAGCACAGAGGTGCGATTGCTAGAAAAAATAACGCCAATAACGCTTTGGGGATTCATTATTATTAGATTACCATTTTTTTTGGGCCATTGCAAACTTAAAGCTTATCGTCTTTTTGCTCTTTATTTTACGCTCACGCTTCTCCTTTCAGGATGTTATAAAAATCATCTCTATGTGCAGCAGATGTCCTTAGATCATGACTATTTAGCCAGTACCCATGTTGGAACGCCAGACCCAAGGCAAGATGATCCCCCATTAGGCCAAAGGCTCCTTGTGAGCTGGAAGTTTCCAGGTAATATTTTTAACCAAGGGTTGAAGCTTGTCATGGTTGCCCGTTTTTGGGATCAGTCTGAAGAGGTAATTGAACAAATATTAGAGAGGAGTTGGAGTTATTTAGAGCTTTACTTTCCCTCTAAACTTCTGACTTATAAGGTTGAGGTATTCAATTTTGAGGGGGATAAGGTAGGTCTATGGGAGCATCACTTTTGGACGCAACTAATCGACATTGACTTAGAAAAAGAAAGTAAGAGCTCTTCTGTCTCTTCCCAGCCCATGCAAGAATCTGTAATTGAAACACCATAATCTAGCTTTCCTATTTGAAGGGGTTGCTTACCTGCAAAAAGGTTGCTCTCTAACATAAGACCTGCAATGGCTCGATTAGTGGCTGACTGTGACATAACTGATTCAAAAGCTATTTTTTGTTTTGTATAGTTTTTTCCTGAATTGCCATGAGAGCAGTCAATTATGAGTCTTGGATCCAAGTTTTGAGAGGTTAAAGCGTTCAGAGCATTTTGTATCGATAGGGGGTCGAAATTGGGTTTTGTATCTGATCCACGCAATACAAGGTGGGCCAACGGATTACCTGTTGAAAGGATTTTGCTAATTAACCCCTCTTCGTTAATCCCGATATGAGAATGGGGCATTTGAGCTGTTAATATCCCCTCGAGAGCTACTTTAAGGTCTCCTGAGCAATCGTTTTTAAATCCTACAGGGAAGGGGAGTCCAGAGGCCATTTGCCTATGGGGCTGAGAGGCAGAGGTGCGAGCCCCTATTAGTCCCCATGAAATTAAATCCTCAAAGTAGGGGATTGCAATGGGCTCAAGTATTTCTGTTGCGCAAGGGACTCCCATATCGGCAATTTTAAGAATCAATTCTCGTGAGCGTGAAATTCCGGTAGCTATGTCATTAGATCCGTCAAGATGAGGATCGTATAGCATCCCTTTCCAACCTAACTTCGTTCTTGGCTTTTCGATAAATACGCGCATGATGGGGAAGAAGGTAGATTCAATTTTAGGGGTGAGTTCTTTAAGAGCTAAAGCATATTCAATTGCAGATTCTACGTTATGGATAGAGCAGGGCCCTACAATGAGGGCCAGTCTCTTATCTTCACGCTGAAGGATTTTTTTTGCCGTTTGGCGCGCTTCATAAATGAGATGAGAGTTTTTTAGGGGGTATTTAGTTTTGATCTCTTTGGGGGTAGGTAGTTCCATACTTAAGAGAGTTCTTTGAGCTTACCGGCAATTTCTAGTAGTTGTTTCTCTGTTTGAGAAAGAGAAATTTCTAGTTTTTCTACTACTTCTTTCGGAGCCCGAGAGCGAAACTCTTCATTACTCAACTTCTGCTTGGTGGTTAGGAGAAGCTTTTCTAATTTATCATTTTCTTTTATCAGCCTATTTTTCTCTTTCTCGCGCAATGAGTCGGGAATCGGGATGATCAGTTTTAGATTTCCAATAAGGGCGCTTGCTCCAAAAAATGAGGGTTCGTCTCTTTCGAAAGTTACTGTTTTTGTGGGGATAAGTGCGCTCAGAATATTTTGGTGTTCTTGAGCTGTTTTAAGTTCAGAGCCATTTCCTACAATGATAAGATCAGTTTTTTCGGAAGGGGCTAGCTGCATTTCAGCTCGAATATTTCTTACTTGTTTAATAATTGCTGTCATAAATGCAAATGTCTCTGCAACATTTCTATCTCTATTTTCTTCCGCATTAGCTTCCGGATATGGGGCTACGATACAAGCAGGGGATAGAAGCGCTTTTGTCGTCTCTTGTGTCATTGCATCTGCATTTATATTTATTTTAAGGTGGAGAAATTGCTTTGAAAGAAGAGAGAAAATTTCTTCAGTGATAAATGGGGAAATCGGATGCATTAGACGGATTGCATTACAGAGAACAATCACGAGAATTCGTTGTTTGTTGGCTCTTAATTCAGGGGATCCAACTTTTCCAAAAAGAACAGGTTTTGCAAGCTCTACATACGTTGCGCAAAAATCATTCCAGAAAAACTCATACGCTTTTGTTGCTGCCTTATCAAAGGTATAAGCAGTTAGGTGAAGATTAATTTCTGAAGTTACTTCGTTGAGAAGAGAGAGGATCCACTTATCTTCTAAGTTTAAAAGATTCTCATCGAGCCCTTTCGAAAGTGAGTCACTTGAAAGATCCTCTAAATTCATAAAGACAAAGCGGGATCCATTCCAAATCTTATTTGCAAAGTTTTTAAATTCTTCAAAACGGCGCCTGTCTAAATCAATCTGTCTTGCATGAGTGACACTTGAGCAAAGGGCAAAGCGCATAGCGTCTGCGCCATATTCATCGATGATCTCTAGTGGGTCGATGACATTCCCTTTGGACTTGGACATTTTCTCCCATTTTGATTCAACATCTTTTGCTAATGGCTCACCTAGATCATATCTCTTTTTTTCCTCTTGCGATACATAGACAATGCCATGGTCGGTATTGCGCCAATAAGATTTGCCGTAAATAAGACCATGAAGAAATGTCTCTTTAAAGGGGACTTCCTCGAGGACGTATTCACCCATCATAATCATGCGGGCGACCCAGAAAAATAAAATGTCATGCCCAGTTATCAAAGTAGAGGTTGGATAGAACTTTTTTAGCTCATTTGTATCATCGGGCCATCCAAGAGTGCTAAATGGCCAAAGGGCAGAGGAAAACCAAGTATCTAATACGTCGGGATCTTGGGTCCAAGTATCATCTACTTCAGGTGGGGTTCCTTCTCCATCATAACAGATCATCCGGTCACCCTTTGTCCAAATAGGGATTCGATGACCCCACCAAAGTTGGCGAGAAATGCACCAGTCGCGTAAATTTTCAATCCAATGGAGATACGTTTGCTCCCAGTGGGGAGGGATCAGTTTTACTCTTTTTTCTTTCACAGCAGAGATGAGCCGATCTTTGTAGTAGCTCATATTTACAAACCACTGCTTGGAAAGATAAGGTTGGATCACAGCTTTTGATCGGTAAGAAAGGCCAATGCGCAACTTATGCGGTTCAGTTTTGACGACCAAAGATCCTAAATCTCGAATGACAGAAAGGCGGGCTCCTTCCATCGTTTGTCCTGCATAGGGACCTTCAAGGATATGACCATCACTTGTCATAATATTGATCATTGGGAGTTTGTGGCGCGTTCCTATTTCAAAGTCATTGAAATCGTGAGCAGGTGTTATTTTAACAGCACCAGAGCCAAAGGATGGATCGACATAAGAGTCTGCTATGATCGGGATGGGGCGGTTTGTGAGAGGGAGGACAATGGTTTTTCCAATGAATTTTGTATAGCGCGGGTCCTCCGGGTTTACAGCAACGGCTGTATCTCCAAGCATTGTTTCGGGACGGGTGGTTGCGATGATGAGAAACTCTGAGCTGTCTTTAATCGGATACTTTATATGCCATAAAAATGAGTCTCTCTCCTCATGTTCAACTTCATCATCAGAAAGGGCTGTTTGGGTCGCAGGATCCCAGTTTACTAAATAGTTGCCTTGGTAGATAAGCTTTTGATCGAACATCTTTTTAAAGACAGTTCTTACAGCTTTATTGCAACCTTCGTCCATCGTAAATCGGAGGGAAGACCAGTCACAAGAGCATCCAAGCTTTTTTAATTGGCTTAGAATTTCGGTTTCACTTTTTTCTTTCCAATTCCAGATTTCAGATACAAATTCTTCTCGATCAAACTCTTTTCTTCTCTTGCCAGTTTTGGCGTGTAAACTTCTCTCAACCACTGTCTGAGTAGCGATTCCGGCAT
>Ga0100402_1004151_pt1 | contig 15431 bp, 11 predicted proteins | sample CryGeyme20150102_FD_80419 | JGI IMG/M metagenome (GOLD analysis project Ga0100402, IMG submission 80419) | Groundwater microbial communities from Crystal Geyser aquifers in Utah, USA - Crystal Geyser metaG 2015-0102 | ecosystem: Environmental > Aquatic > Deep subsurface > Groundwater | place...
AGTTGGGGCCTTTGAAATAAAGGGTTAATCCATGGTCGATGGTTTCATGATTGGCATCATACCAGTGTTGGAAATAGGCATGGCGGGGTGTAAACGAAGTTTTGGTGGCGCATAGGGTTTGCGTGATGCTTAAAGCCAGTGGGCCTGAAAGTCGGATAATGCCAATGCCACCCCGCCCTTGGGGGGTGGCAATCGCAGAGATAGTGGAGCCAGTTAACATGCTTTCTCATTCAAAGCGAAATAGCGATTTTTGCACAAGCGCAAGGCATTTTCAGCGCAGCGCACTGCTTGTGCGCGCGCGGGAAATAACGAAGTGATGTGCAAAAATAGCATTTCCCTATGGGCTGCGTCCCAAATGAACGCTCTCAGCGTTATATGTCGCTTATTTGAAACAATCAAATTGCTCTCCATATGCCTTGATAGCGATCATTTGTAACAGCAGCGCTTTAATGAGAAAGGATGCTAACGGGCTCTAATCAACATTCATGCTTTTCATCACCATACGTTGTTGGATGATGGAAAGAACGTTGTTCACAACCCAGTACAATACCAAACCAGCTGGGAAGAAGAGGAACAATGCCGTCATCATAATCGGCAGAAATTTCATTACCTTAGCTTGGATTGGATCGGTTGGTTGTGGGTTAAGCTGCATTTGAATATACATCGAAATACCCATCAAGATTGGCAAAATGAAAAACGGGTCTTGCACCGACATATCTTCAATCCAGCCATAAAATGGTGCCTGGCGTAGTTCGATAGAAATCAATAATACTTTATACAAAGCAAAGAAAATAGGCATTTGCAGCAAGATGGGTAAGCAGCCACCAAGCGGGTTTACTTGATGTTTTTTATACAAGGCCATGACTTCCTGGCCCATTTTGGCGCGATCAGAACCATATTTATCTTTAAGGCGCGCCATTTCAGGTTGAAGCTTGCGCATAGATGCCATGGAGCGATAAGCGCTTTGTGTAGGCACAAACAGGATAATTTTAATGGCAATGACCATCAAAATAATAATCACACCAAAGTTGGAGATATATTGGTTCATCCATAACATGACTTCATGCAATGGTTTGGCAATAAAGGCAAACCAGCCGAAATCAACGCTGCGTTCAAGCTCTACGCCAGTGGCTTTGAGACCTGTTGATTCCTTGGGCCCCACGTAAATATTGTTGTCAAAAACCATGTCGGATTGATCTAGGAAACCATCGGTGAAATAGCCCGCCTGGTAAGTGCGCCCATCGCCCTTGTAGTAATAGCGGTAGCTTTCTTCCTGGTTGGCACCGTAAATGGCAGTGATGAAATAGCGACTCATGATGCCCGTCCAGCCGCCCATAGCATATTGTGGTTTGGTATCATTAAGTTCATCGTAAGTGATAAGCTTTAGCTCATCGTTGAACAGGCTGATAGGACCATTGTGTTCATTGTAGGTATCCAGCCCTTCGGTGAGGGGGTTTTTCTCTACCACTTGGCGATATAATTTAAGGCCAGCGCCGCCAACCAATCGGTCTTTCACATTAAACAAGTAAGAACCTTGATTAAGGGTGTAAACACGAATCCATTTCACACCGCCATCAAGCATACCTTCAAAGGTAGCCACAGTTTGGCTAGCGGTTTCGTCCAAGGAAACCAATTTAAAGGGTTCAACTAGTTTTTTGCCCAACACACCACTGCCCACATAAGCTTCGCGATATTGACCCGTGGTGAGCATTTCCACTTTGGTTTTATCGTCGAGGGAGAGTTGGTATTTCTTAAGCTCTGCATCAGTCAACCAGCCGCGTTCATTCACGCTCACTGAGAGTACATCGTTGCCGAAGGTTTTGACCACTGCAGTTGAAAGTACTTCCCCAGAAGCAGATATGCTTGCTGGTTGCGCTGGCGTTGCGGCTACACCATCTGCTGATGGGGTGGAAGTTGCTGATGCATTTTGCGCAACGTTGTTGCTGGCAGCTTGTTCGGTGTTTTGCGGCGTCACATTCGGTTGTGGCGGAAATATCCAGCTCCAGCCCAATAAAACAGCCATGGAGAGCGTGACAGCTAAGATAAGATTTTTCGATTCCATTTGGTTATTCCCTAAAAATAAAAGTGATTAAAATATGCAGTTTATGGCAGCGGGTCGTAACCATGACAGGATGAGAAAGGATGGCAACGGAGAATGCGTTTCAGTGCCAGCCAGCTTCCTTTGATTGCCCCATATTTTTGCAAAGCTTCAAGCGCATATTCCGAGCAAGTAGGTATAAATCGGCAGCGTGCAGGCAGCATGGGTGAAATAAAGTAGCGGTAAAATTTCACCAGCCCCATCAATACAGTCTTCATCGATTTAAGCGGGTAAACGTTTGGCTAGCGTATCCAAACATGTGCTTATGAATGATTCACATACATCGTCTGCTTGAAGTTTAGCGGTGGGGATTGCCAAAATATCCATGGTTGAAAACCGGATGTCATGTTGGCGGAAAGCATTACGTAAACAGCGTTTAAGCCGATTCCGTGTTACTGCATTGCCGTACTTGGTAGAAACAGCAAGCCCCAAACGCGCATGAGAGCAATCGTTTGGGGCTATCACTAGATTCAATCCTGAAATGGTGAAACGTTTGCCTTGTTTCATACGAGCAAAGTCAGCCTTGGTAACTAGCCGATAAGCACGCGGAAATTGATTATGCAGATAAACGTTTGCGACCTTTTGCACGACGACGGTTGATCACTGCGCGGCCACCACGGGTTGCCATGCGGGCACGGAAACCACAAGTGCGTGCGCGACGGATACGGCTAGGTTTGTATGTAAAACTCATGTGAAACTCCTACTAATTCAAAAAAGGATGCGCATCATAGTCGGCGGAGGCTTGGTGTCAAACTTTCTGAGACCTGTCCCCTTTAGATGATCCTAATTTTACTTAATTACAGCATCAATGATGACGGAAAGTATTTTTAGGATTTGCACATTGGCTATTATCGGGGTGGAAAGTGACGCAGTGTACTTATCGTTTGGTTTTAAATTGAAGGTTACACAGCTATGCTTAATTTGTTAAACGGGGGGAGTATGCAGGAGCAACAAGCAAGTGATTTCACGTTTGAGATAGCAAAACAACCATTGATTCAATCGCTTCCGGTGGATGCGGTGGCTGATATTTGTGTGCAGGGCATCGTAGGAAAATTTGAAGATGGAGAGGAATTGATTCATGAGAATGAAACAAATTTATCCTTATTTCTTATTCTTGAAGGCAAAGCCCGGGTGGTGATGAACGGCACGCAAGTGGCTGTGATTAGTGATGGGGAAATTATTGGTGAGATTTCTGTGTCGCGCACGAGTATGCCCTTGGCCAGTGTGACTGCTGTAGGCGAATTAAGCGCTGTGATTTTTCCGGCCATCGCGATTCAGGACCTGATGGTGAAATATGAGGATTTTGCCAAAACTATTAAAAAGATGGCTTTGGCTCGGGTTTATAATCCCTCGTGATACGAGTTTGGCGTTGATATGGACAATAAACTGCTCATTGATTGGCTGATTCAACATGCGCCGCTGCTGGAGATGTGTGAAGCGGGTGGCTGGCCTGATTTGGAGCATATGCACATTGAGTTCTGCCAACAAACCCATGAAGAGTGGGTTGTCATTATTGATTTTAATGAACAGTTGCGTGAAATATCGGTATGCGAACCGGTTGTACACAATCGCTGCGGCAAGTTCGCGATTACATTGGATGAACACGAATCACCTGCATCCGTTCGCTTAATCACACGCATGTAATTAGCAAAGAAATCCGCAGGAGAGCGAATTTGGGCGCACGAAGGGCGGGCTTGCCCTGAAACCTCTGTGTAACTTCGCGCCCTCCGCGGTTCAAAAACAGCAAACGGATGGTTTGTGCGTTAGGCAGCAGTGATGCCGCTGTGTCTTAGCAAGGCATCCACCGTGGGGGCTTGGCCGCGGAAGGCTTGGTAACTTTGCATCATATCGCGGCTGCCACCGCGTGATAACACCTCATCAAGGAAGCGTTTGGCCACATCATGGTTGATGATGCTCTGCTCGGTATTGGCGGCTTCTTCAAAGGCTGCGTAGGCATCCGATGAGAGTACCTCTGCCCATTTGTAGCTGAAATACCCGGCAGCATAACCTCCTGCAAAGACATGGGTGAAGCTGTTTTGAAATTTATTAAAAGCAGGCGGCGTGAGCACAGCCACTTCTTTGCGCACATCATCAATCACATCTTGCACTGATTGCCCCCTTTCAGCTTTAAAGGCGCTATGCAAAAGCAAATCAATCAAAGAAAACTCCACTTGGCGGAGCATCTGCATGCCCGAATGGAAATTTTTGGCGGCTGTCATTTTCTCAAACATGGCTTGCGGCAGTGGTTCGCCCGTTTCGTAATGTTTGGCAAACAAATCAAGCACAGCTCGCTCCCAACAGAAGTTTTCCATAAATTGGCTGGGAAGTTCCACAGCATCCCAAGGCACACCGTTGATGCCCGACACCGAACGCACTTCGATATTGGTCATCATATGATGTAGGCCATGGCCGAACTCATGGAATAGGGTGATGACTTCATCATGCGTCCACAGCGCAGGTTTATCGCCCACAGGCGCATCAAAATTACATACCAAATAAGCAACAGGATGTTGCAGGCTGCCATCAGGAAAACGCCAGCCCACCAGACATTCATCCATCCAAGCGCCGCCACGTTTGCCTTCGCGGGCATAAGGGTCGAGATAAAATCCTGCTTTTTTATGGCCTTGGGCATCAAACACATCATAATATTCAACAGCGTCTGCCCACACAGGCGCTTCGCCGCGTTTGATGCGGATATGATAAAGCTGTTCGGCCAAGTGAAACAAACCTTGTTTCACGTGATGTTCTGGAAACCATGGTTTGAGGGCTTCTTGCGATAAATCATAAAGATCTTGGCGTAAGGATTCGGATACATAAGCGATATCCCAAGCCTCCACCTTATCCATGCCCAATTTGTCTTTGGCATAAGCATAGATTTCAGCCAAATCGTGTTTGGCCATGGTTTTGGACTTATGCGCCAAATCGCGTAAGAAGCTAGTCACTTCATCCACGCTATTGGCCATTTTATCGGCGAGTGAATACGCAGCGTAGTGTTCAAAGCCAAGCAATGCGGCGCATTCTTGTCGCAGGGTAAGGATTTTTTCAATCACGGGGGTGTTGTCCCAATCGCCAGTGCTGGCGCGGGTGGCAAAGGCGGTGTACATCTTTTGGCGAAGTGGGCTTGATTTTGCATACATCATAAACGGCATATACGAAGGGATATCGAGGGTGAATAACCAACCTTTTTTATCCGCTTTTTCGGCGCGTTGGGCAGCTCCCGCCACGGCTGACTCAGGTAAACCTGCCAAATCGTCTTGGTCGGTAAGTAACATGGTAAAGGCTTGGGTGGCATCGAGTACATGATCGCCAAAAGTAGTGGTGAGCTTAGACATTTCCATTTTGATGGCGGCAAAGCGTTCTTTAGCTTCGCCTTTCAGCTCGGAGCCTGCCAAGCGAAAATCACGCAGGGTGTGGGTGATGGCCGTTTGTTGTGCTTGGCTTAATGCGGCAAATTCAGTGGATTCAGATAAAGCGAATACAGCTTGATAAAGGGCTTCTTGCTGAGCAATCCAAGTGCCCCATTCGGTCATCAGACTCACGCCTTCTTGGTACACAGGGCGAATGCTTTCGCTGCTGCACACCGAATTCAAATGCGATACTGGCCCCCATAATCGGGAAATCGTTTCATCAATGATAGCCAAGGGTTGCATGAGGTTGCCCCAAGTGAAATCGGCTTGCTGCAAGAGGGCGGTGATGTCTTGTTTGGCAGCGGTGATGCTTTCGCTAAGGGCAGTTATGGATGCTGCGGGATTGATAGTGTCAAAAGCGGGCAAAGTGTTGGCAATAGGTGTATTCATGGGTCAAAAGTGTGCAGACAAAGGTGTGTGAACACAAGCAATCGGGCGTTTCACGTTGCGATAACCCCAAGATTAGGCTAAATAAGGTATTTACCTATTTTTTCATGGTTAGGAGCGTGCTTTTGGCAATCAAAACAAGAAAGAAAATCATCAAAGGCAACCGATGGAGTATGCTTTATGCGGCAGTGGGTCAGGCATTTTCTATTCAGGTGACCGGGATTTCACCCGATGGGCCCATACGCATGCGTGGCGCTACGGCGGGTTGGTGGGAAGAAGGTGGTAGCGGGCTATATCATGAAATGCCGCGGGGCAAAACAATCCCTTTTGGTATTATTGGGTTGTTTGTTGAAAATCCAGGAGAGAAGGCAGGTGTTGGCAAGTATGAAGTGCAATTTACAGTGCGCACGGGCAAGGATATGTGAGCCCTAAATCAACTGTTCGATTGTTATCATCAATTCATCGAGCGGTGTAGGTTTATTGAGAATTACAGTGTTGCTGTGGTGCTTTTGGTCTGCCAATACCCGATCTTTATCGTAACCAGTCATAAACACAATCGGGAAATCAGGAAAACTTTGGTGGATGTAGTCGGCTACTTTACTGCCGCCACAAACAGGCATCACAGCATCAAGAACAGCCAATGAAATTGTATCTTGGTACACATCAAAGAGATTCATCGCCACTTGTCCGTTTTCAGCTTGAACCACGATGTACCCCTGTGTTTCTAAGGCTTCAGCCACCGTTTCGCGCACCATCACATCATCATCGACGAGTAGGATTGTTGCTACACGTACGCTGCTTGAACGCTTGGGGGGAAGCTGCGGTATGGGGTTTTGTTGCGGCTCATTGATGGGGAAATAAATATCAAATGTCGTGCCTGTGCCAAGCTCTGATTTCACCGAGATTAAACCCGAATGGCTCTGTACTGCACCAAACACCATGGCCAAACCAAGGCCCGTGCCCTGGCCTTGGGATTTGGTGGTAAAGAAGGGTTCGAACACACGGTCAAGATGCTTGGTGTCGATGCCGATGCCATTATCTGAAATGCTGAGTTGGGCATATCTGCCGGCTTTGCCGCCGACATGGGCAGCGACAAAGTCTTCATCAAGGGTTGTTGCTTGCAGCGTAACGCCAATGACAGGATGGGTTTTTCCATCAAGGGCGTGATGTGCATTATTGATGAGGTTCATCAGAATTTGATGAATCAGCGTATCATCACCGAGAATGTTGAGGGGTTCGTTTGTGATGTTCTCTTCTATATGGATATTTTCAGGCACCGAGCTGCGTAGCAATGATAATGCGCCGTGAATCAAAGGCGGAAGATCAATCTGATGCATAGTCAATTGCCCTTTGCGAGCAAAAGTGAGTAGTTGCTTAATGATACTGGCTGCGTGATTGGCCAGCGATTCCATGCTTTCAATTTTGTTGTAAACATAAGCATCGTTCACTGGGTGCAACTTCTTTTTACTTAGATATAAATTACCAGAGATGCCCGCCAGCATATTGTTAAAATCATGCGCTATACCGCCCACCAGAGTGCCCACGGCTTCCATTTTTTGGGCTTGAAGGAATTGCTCTTCCAAATCTTTAAAGGCGGTGATGTCGCGGGCTACGCCAATCATACCAATCACTTGTCCATCTTTGTCCAAGTAGGGAGTTTTCAGAATATCCATCAAAATCTTGCTGCCATCGGCAAAGGCCATGGTTTGTTCGTAGCGGAGTGCTTTGCCAGAGGCAAACATGGTTTGGTCTTGGCTTTGATGGAAGGTGGCAGTATCATAATCGAAAAGCTCAAAATCTGTTTTGCCCACCACTTCTGCTGGCGACGATAGCCCAACCAAACTGCAGAAGGCTTGATTGCAACCCAAGAAAGTTCCTGATTTGGTTTTATAAAAAATTAAATCGGGCACGGAATCAATCAGATTGACCATAAGGGTATGGGCTTCGATGAGTTTATCTTGGGATTGCCCGAGTTGCTTACTCATGGTGCTGAGCTTTCTTGCCAGCTGATTGAGTTCACTGCCGGCATCAATACTGATGCTCTTGTCATAGTTGCCATGCTCAATGTCATCTACAAAAGCCAAAAGCTGGTTGAGTGGTTTTTGTACCCAGTGACGTAAGAGGTAAACCAAAAGCAGAGAAAAGAGAATTAGGCCAATGGCAAAAAAGGATAGTTGCTTGAACAACGTGTTCTGAAGGGCGTGATATTGCGGCGCATAATGATAGGCGCTGATAAGCACGGCTGTTTCTTGCTCGCGCAATAAGCCGGAATGTCGCATTTGCACGCGGCGATAGGCAAAAATGGTATGTGTAGCTTCATCATGCTGGAAAATGCTTTTCTGCTTATGACTCGTGATTTCTAGGGCAGCTTGGGCATCAAAATGTTCGATAACATCGCTTGCTTGAAACCCCTCCCACTCGTAGCGCGTGGACATCAATATCATGCCGTCGTTTTGCACAAGACAGATATGGCTGAGATGTTCATCCACACCTTGAATAGAGAGTATGTGTTTGACTTCAGCGAGCTCGCCGCGACGCAAATGGGCTTCGATTTCAACTGATAAGCTGGCCATGGTGCGTTCAAATGATGCGGTGCGGGCGTCCAAGAGTTGCTGATTGGCATCGAGATAAACAACAAAAATAACAAGGCAACCAAAAGGAAAAATAACCAAAGCTACCAGCAAGGGCAGCAGCGTACGCAGCCTTAAATGCCCCCAAATCATGGCTGGCTGCCGCTCACAAAAATGGGATTGGCCAAACCATCCAGAGGCACGGGTTTTCGTAAGAGATTGCTGGCATTCATCAGTTCAAGCAATTCCGTGGCGCGGGTTTGCAATTGCGACGGTGAACCGGTCAGGAATTTTTTGTTGTCTGCGCGGGTTAAGAAATACAAACCATCATCACTCACCATCAGTGCATCTTTGGGTGAAGCCGCACCTTGGGTTGTTTTCGCTGATTGTTGCTTTTGCATATGGGTGAGGGCGCTAAAATAGCCATCGATTAACAATTGAATGTTGGCAGCTTGGCTTCGCAAAGCTTCATTGCGCACAGCCAGTACATCCACAATCAAACCTGGAATTTCACTGCTATCAAAAACGCTATTGGCACCGAGTGCCAACAAGGCTGATTTTGTAGGTTCAAATGTGGTGACAGCATCTACACGTTTGTTCTCAAATGCTTTGATATGTACATCAGCATTGAGATGAATGATATCCACTTCATCGGGGCGAAGACCGGCTTTTTTTAAGGCGCTGTGAACCAAAATCGCCCCCACGGCTGAGGTTTCAACCCCAATCCGTTTGCCGCGTAAGCCCTTCAATGTTTTGATGTCAGTTTGTGTCAATAAAGCATCAGCACCATTGGAAAAATCAAAGGCAAGCACAATTGAGAGTTCGGCGCCGTTAGCGATTTCCGAAAGTGCTTCATCCAAGGTAATGGCGGCGGCATCGACTGTGCCCTCATGAAGCAGATCAAACACATCGGTTGCCGATGGCATTTCAATCAATTTGATACGATTATCGTCGTAAAGACCAAGGTTTCTTGCCAAATATAAAGGTTTGTAACCGACCCAAGCATTACTTGCGACCTTGAATGGGGGTTGTGGTGTTTGGGTGCAAGCGCTCGAAAAAACCAAGATAAAGAGCAGGGGCAAGATGAAGAGAGGGATAGGTTTACGATTCATCTGCAGTCCTTTATTTGGGTGTCGCCATGCATGCTGCCAAGGCATGATGATTACGCGCTTTTTATGCAAGCAAGATATAGACCATAAATGAGGCCAGTCGGTGAATGCGCTGCCTGACGCGCTATATTTTTTATCTTTTTTTAGAAGGGGGGTTGAACTTGGATTTGGGTGTTCCTATATAGCGTACACAAAACCTTATTTTGATAGGAGTAACAACCATGGCAACACAAGTTCGTCCACTACATGATCGTGTAATTATTCGTCGCTTAGGCGAAGAAGAAAAATCAAAAGGCGGTATCATTATTCCTGACTCAGCCAAAGAAAAACCACTTCAAGGCGAAGTGATTGCAGTTGGCAAAGGCAAAATTTTGGACAATGGCGATCTTCGCGCATTGGACGTTAAAGTCGGCGAAACAGTTTTGTTTTCAACTTACGCTGGAACAGAAATCAAATTGGATGGCGATACATTCTTGATGATGCGTGAAGACGACATCCTCGGTGTGATTACCAAGTAAGCCAATCCCCAAACAAACGATAAACAAAAAACCTAGGAGACATTGACATGGCTAAGGAAATTATTTTCGGTGAAGACGCGCGCGCAAAAATGATGGTGGGCGTGGATAAACTGGCAAACGCAGTAAAAGTAACATTAGGCCCCAAAGGCCGAAACGTGGTGTTGTCAAAATCATGGGGCGCACCAACCATCACTAAAGATGGTGTATCTGTGGCCAAAGAAATCGAGCTTGAAGACAAGTTTGAAAACATGGGCGCACAAATGGTGAAAGAAGTGGCATCTAAAACTGCGGATATCGCAGGCGATGGCACCACCACTGCAACAGTATTGGCGCAAGCCATTGCCAAAGAAGGCAATAAAGCTGTGGCTGCTGGTATGAATCCAATGGATTTGAAACGCGGCATCGATAAAGCTGTTGCGGCATTGACCATTGAGCTTAAAAACCTTTCAAACACAGTGAAAAACCAAGAAGAAATCGCACAAGTGGGCACTATTTCTGCCAACGGCGATGCTGAAATTGGTAAAATCATTGCTGATGCCATGGAAAAAGTGGGCAAAGAAGGCGTGATTACTGTGGAAGAAGCCAAAGGCTTGGAAACAGAGTTGGATGTGGTTGAAGGCATGCAATTTGATCGCGGTTATTTGTCACCCTATTTCGTGACCAATGCGGATCGCATGGAAGTTGAACTTAAAGACGCATACATTTTGTTGTTTGAAAAGAAAATCAACAGCATGCGTGATATGTTGCCTATGCTTGAAGCCGTGGCGCGTTCGGGCAAACCATTGTTGATTATTGCTGAAGACATCGAAGGCGAAGCATTGGCAACCTTGGTTGTGAATAAAATGCGCGGCGTGATGACTGTTGCAGCTGTGAAGGCACCTGGTTTTGGCGATCGCCGCAAAGCGATGCTTGAAGACATGGCTGTACTTACTGGCGGTAAAGTGATTTCTGAAGACTTGGGTCTGAAATTGGAAAACGTGACTTTGGAAGACTTGGGTCATGCAGGTACCATTCAAATCACCAAAGACACCACTGTGATTGTAGATGGCGCTGGCGCTAAAGCTGATATCGAAGGTCGTGTGACTTTGATTCGCAAACAAGTGGAAGATACCACTTCTGATTACGACAAAGAAAAATTGTTGGAACGCTTGGCGAAACTCGCTGGTGGCGTTGCTGTGATTAAAGTTGGCGCAGCGACTGAAGTTGCCATGAAAGAGAAAAAAGACCGTGTTGATGATGCTTTGCATGCAACGCGTGCTGCAGTTGAAGAAGGTATCGTGGCTGGTGGCGGCGTAGCTTTGATTCGTGCGCGTAAAGCTTTGGACACCATCAAAGGCGACAACGCTGATCAAGATGCTGGTATCAACATTGTGCGCAGCGCAATTGAAGCACCACTTCGTCAAATTGTTGCCAATGGCGGCGGTGAGCCTTCAGTGGTTGTGAATGAAGTATCCAAGAGCAAAGATGCCAACTTCGGTTACAACGCTGGCACTGAAGAGTACGGCGATTTGGTGAAAATGGGTGTAATTGACCCAACCAAAGTAACACGCACAGCATTGCAACACGCTGCCTCAATTGCTGGTCTATTGATCACAACAGAATGCATGGTTGCTGATATTCCAGAACCAGCAGCTGGTGGCGCAGATATGGGCGGCATGGGTGGTATGGGCGGCATGGGCATGTAACATTGCCACATGGCAATTTGCTCCACGTCTAAATTTAAGGCGACCTCTTTGGAGGTCGCCTTTTTTTATGCCTAGAAAAAATTAATGCCTATTTTGTTGCGTCCGTGTCATGCTCTTGCCCCATTTGGTCAGTACTTTCTGTGCTGATATGCTCCACACACCGATTCAAAGTGAGATAACCATGAAAGACGTCGATTTAAGCGCATTAACGTTGCCCGAGAATTTTATTAATCGGGAACTGAGCATGCTGGAATTTAATCAGCGTGTGCTTGAAATGGCTTGCGATCAAAGCGTGCCTTTGCTTGAGCGCTTACGTTTTCTTTGTATTTGCACATCCAATATGGATGAATTTTTTGAAGTGCGGGTGGCTGTGCAGCGCCAGAAACAAGCTTTGGGCTCTCTGGCAGTTGGCGCAGATGGATTGACGGCCAGTGAAATCTTAAGTCGCATCCGTAGCCGTGTGGATGAGATTGTTACCCGCCAATATCAATTGCTCAATGATGATTTGCTACCTGCTATGCGTAGCGAAGGCATTAGTTTCCTGCATCGCAATGAATGGACTGATGAGCAAAAGCAATGGATTAACGGCTTTTTCAAACACGAATTGTTGCCTGTGCTTACACCCATTGGCTTGGACCCTGCTCATCCATTTCCACGGTTACTGAGTAAAATCTTAAACTTTATGATTTCACTTGAAGGCAAAGATGCATTTGGTCGCGATTCAAAATTTGCTGTAGTGCAAGCACCGCGTTCCATTCCGCGCGTGATTCGTTTGCCCGAAGACATTGCCACTTCCGAACACTGTTATGTGTTTTTATCATCGATAATCCATGAAAACGTCGATGATTTGTTCCCAGGCATGCGCGCCAAATCGTGCCATCAGTTCCGCATTACGCGTGATAGTGAAATTGATTTGGATGAAGAGTTTAAAGACCTTAAGCAAGCCATTGCTGGCGAGCTGCTTGAGCGTCGTTTTGGCCATCCGGTGCGACTTGAGGTGTCCAACCGTTGCCCGCAAGAGCTGACTGATTATTTGTTGCGCCAGTTCAACTTGCAGGAATCGGATTTGTACCGTGTGGAAGGTCCTGTGAATTTGTATCGCATGTCGCCCGTGGTGGATGAAATCAATCGCCCTGATTTAAAATTTCCTAAATTTGAGGCGGGGTTACCCGAAGTTTTAAAAGAAGATGAACTTTGTATGTTTAGCGCTATTCGCGATAAAGATATTTTGCTGCATCATCCCTTCCAAAGTTTTGAGCCTGTGGTTGAGTTGCTCAATCAAGCTGCGGCTGATCCAAATGTGTTGGCGATTAAACAAACGCTTTATCGCGCGGTGCCAGGTTCACCGATTGTAAATGCGCTGATTAAGGCTGCCCGCGCCAGCAAAGAAGTGATTGCTGTGATTGAGTTGCGCGCGCGATACAACGAAGAAGATAATATCGCCTTGGCCGATAGTTTATCTGCTGCTGGTGTGCAGGTGGTGTATGGCGTGGTGGGCTATAAAACCCATTGCAAAATGATGCTGATTGTGCGCCGCGAGGGTAAGAAGCTACGCCGTTATGTGCATTTGGGTACGGGGAATTATCACACGGTGACCTCAAGATTTTACACTGATCTTGGTTTGATGACGGCCGATGCCAACATCGGTGAAGATGTGCACAGGATTTTCCAGCAACTTACAGGTATGGGTAAAGCCACCAAGCTGAAATCGATGATGCAGGCGCCTTTTACCCTGCATTCTGGGCTGCTTGAATATATTAGAATTGAAACATCCAATGCCAAAGCGGGTGGCAAAGCGCGCATTATAGCCAAAATGAATGGTTTGGAAGAGCCAGAGATGATTCGTGCTTTGTATGAAGCATCCATGGCGGGTGTGAAAGTTGATTTGATTGTGCGCGGCATTTGCTGTCTTCGTCCTGGCATCAAAGGGGTGTCGGAGAATATTCGCGTGCGCTCGATTTTGGGCAGATTTTTAGAGCATACCCGCGTTTTCTATTTCTTTAATGGTGGCGAGCCTGAAGTGATGTTTTCAAGCGCTGATTGGATGACGCGCAATCAGCATCACCGCATTGAAACATGTTTCCCGATCAATGATCCCAAACTGGCTGTGCATGTGGTCAATTCCGCGCTTAAACCCTATTTCTCTGATAATACTGGGGCTTGGAATCTGCAAAGCGATGGTGCTTATCAGCGGGTTCGCTCCAAAGCCAAGTCACGCTCTGCACAATTGGAGCTGATGGAAGATATGGGGAGATTGGAGAAAAAATAAGTGCGCTCACGCCCAAGCGTTTATTTGGTGATGTCTTCGGGGTTGCTTGGGTTGAACCCCACTTGTAGCGGTAAATCAAAAGCTTTTTCAAAATAATCGGCAGTTTGCATGGCTGCCCAGCGCTCAAGCAATAATTCGCCTGCACCATTTAGCATCAGATGTACGCATTTCTTATCCACTTCCAATCGCAATTTGCTGACGCGATTGCGGCGTTCGCGGTTGAGGGCAATAGCCAAACGCAGCAAGGCGCTTAGCTGCCAAACCTTCTTTTTATCGCTAGGGCTAAGCGATGCGAAATCCGCATGATCTTCACTGGGCGCAGCTTTACGTTGATAACGTAAGACTTGCGATAGCACTTGTTTGTCACGGTCAGATAATCCCAACATGGGCACAGCGGTAATCAAATAGGCAGCTTGATGATGATGGGAACGCACGTTGATATACATGCCCATTTCGTGCAAAGAGGCTGCCAGTTGTAGTAATAATTTATCTAGCGTTGTCAGCGCAAATTTCACTGATAGCAAATCAAACATGAGCAGGGCCATTTGATTAACCCATTCAGCATATTTGCGATCCACGTGAAATTTCTTGGCAATGCTTTGGCCCATAGCAATCAAATTGCCGTATTGGGTCTGAAACATTTCTTCCTTGCTATCCATCAAATCAAGCAAAATACCATCGAGCAAGCCGGAATCAGGCATCATCATAGTTTTGGCTTTGGCCACTTTCATGATTTGATGGAAAACCATGGCCGCAGGCACAATCACATCGGCGCGGTCGGGCCGTAAGCCCAGTTCGCTGATGCGTTCCTCAAACGTTTTTTCGTTGAGTAGGGTAATGAGCTCACCCAAACCAGTGCGCGAAATCGAGTCTGCTGTTTCCGATAAGCCAAGTTGTACTGCAAGCTCACCAATAGCAGCGGCATTGCCGCCAGTTGCCACGCAAAAATCGAGCTTTCCTTTGCTCATATTACGCTTAATGACTTGGGCGATATCTAAGAATCGCTCTTGGAATGCTAAAGCGAAATCTTCTGCTTGGTTTTGCATTTCCAGCAAGCGCACCGTGCCAATCTGGAAGCTTTGGGCGGTGAGTACTTTGCCATTTCGAGTGAGTGAGATTTCAACGCTGCCGCCACCCATATCAATGAGCAGAGCATATTTTTCAGATAAATCAAGGCGCTGGCTAATGGCATATTGTACAAGACGGGCTTCTTCTTCGCCTGAAATCAACGAAAGTTCGATGTTTGTTTCTTGTAAAATCTTCGCAATCAGGGTTTTGCCGTTGCTGGCATCTCGCATGGCACTGGTGGCGATGGCTTTATATTTGGTAATATGATGTTGATCCAAAAGGCCGCGAAACTCATGAAATGCTTCAAGTGCATTGTCCAT
>Ga0100402_1004153_pt1 | contig 15428 bp, 17 predicted proteins | sample CryGeyme20150102_FD_80419 | JGI IMG/M metagenome (GOLD analysis project Ga0100402, IMG submission 80419) | Groundwater microbial communities from Crystal Geyser aquifers in Utah, USA - Crystal Geyser metaG 2015-0102 | ecosystem: Environmental > Aquatic > Deep subsurface > Groundwater | place...
GATCTGATTTCATTTATTCAAGAGGTGGTCGATCAGATAGATTCAATTTAGTTGAAATTTTTACATCGCTCTGCCGAATAATATATCAGTCATCTTAGTCATGTGCTGGAGGAAGACAAAGATGCGCCTTTGAGTCTTGTGGCGGCTGTAGCGGTGAAGCACATATTTTATTTAATAAACCCTAAGTGCTAATTTGTTGCTCAGCGTCCTTTCTAACAAAGCTCTTAAGACTAGTTTGACTTTATTTATGACGAGGTATAAAGCGCTGCACTCAAACTCAAGTAAATCAAGAAGGCATGCCTTATATTTGAGAAAAAATTTCAATAAATAGCATTCAAAGTATAAATACTTGAGTTTGGGATCACTCAGTATGACATTGAGCTGAAGGAAGGGGATATTAATCCTCTCTGTAGCTATCTTCATGACCTGACTTATCTAGGATTTTTATCCGGATTAGATTCTTTCAAAAAACTGATGGTTTCATTGAGATTGTCTATCATTCGAAAATATCTAGGAATGGAAATATATCTGTTCGAAATACATCGGCTAATTTTCCTCTAAATTTTAAGTGCTTCTGAGAGACATTCATTTGATGCCTATGCAAAACAACTTTCCTCTCAAAATCAAGCTCAGATTGGCTAAAAAGTCAAAGATGTAATCAATCTTTTGTCGGAGAGAAATACATCTGAAATGCTTTTTAACAGCAAACGATTCTTCAGACTGATTTATTATTTGCAACAGCCCACTATATTCTACTTCAACACTTTCAAAAGCATAATGAGTGATCTGATCTCCCAAACTTTTAGCTTTGTCTACCTTCCCTTTGATATCACGCAAGAGCCATCTGTTCTGAAGATGTCGAAGTATCAGAGGAAAGACAGCATGTCATAGAAATGGGTCAATTAGTGCTGGTATGATGATTGGAGTCATTTAAGACTGCTTATTATCCTAATCAGAAGAATTTTTAGGCAAGCTCTTGCTCAGAACGAGCTGTCTAAGATAAAAAGCATCTTGAAATTTGCAATATCGATTCATATCAAAAGCGGTCACTTGGATGAATTATCTTTACCTATTGAGGTGCTGATGCTAAAAAAAAAGTAAATTAACCATCTTCGTATAGCAGATAGTCTAAGGCAGGTTGTCAAAGGGGAAATCGATTCCAGTCATGACCGGAAAATTGATAGAGTCTTATTTAACAAGAGAAAATCCCTATCTTTTGGAGGAAAAATCGACAGTTTAGGAATGAGCATCAATGGAGCATTTGAGAAGGCAGGTCGTATCGGTCTGGTCTTGAGAGATATTTTTTTCTTTCTTGCATGTGACCATTTAAATTTGAATGAATGGTAAAAAGCCTCATACATGATGAAAATGTCTTTCTATAAGGATTCAGACTTCTTAAATGTACTTAAATAATCAGGAGTTCTGAAGACTGTTGAAGCAATGAATCAAACAATCAATAAAGAGGATTTATTCGATGATAAGATAGATGTTGTCATCACTCTTTGTAAGTCGATACCACACTTACTTTTTCAAGATTACAGGGCAGCTCTTGTCCTGAAAGATTATCTAGCCAGTTTTATTGATCACTTCATTAACTATCAGAGCTCGTTGAGGAAGGACCAAAACTAGCGAATAGATAATATAATCATTGAAATCGGCTTGCTCTTCGAATAATTCAACTTCACAATCAAATAATTTTGGGCTTCTTCCTCCCATAAAATATCTTTATCTTAATCCAATCTAGCCCCTTGCCAGTCGTCAATTAATTCTTTTTTCAATGATCTGAGGAAAATGGAGGACCACTACTATGAATATATTCAATCTTCTATGAAAAAATTGAAGTTGCTCAGCTATCCAATCAGCATTATTTTTCCTCTTGGCAACTATGTCTTCAATATCGCGTGCCACAGGAGCATTCTTCTAACATATGTGCTTCGGACATACTTTGAGGACAAAGTGGAATAATTTCATAAAATCATAAAGATCAATCATTAAATCCTAAAGTCCAATAATCTCAACACAGAGATCAACTATAGAAAACGTAAAGGCTTCGATGATTAGCTCGGAAAAATAGTTTCCTAAACAGACATTGGAATCATTGACTTTGACCTGAGTAATATACCGAAAAATATCATACAGGATCTCTTGGACATTCACCCCTCTCTTCCAAAGTTCATCACCAGCTAGGAGACACACCATCTATAGCGTTTTATCGAGCGATATAATATTGGATCTTTGGAGTATATAAAACAAAAAATAAAGGCTGTAGGTTATCTCTTGCAGGAAACTAATAAACCACCGAACAGTATTTTACTGTACCTGCATTACAAATACCTTTCCTTTCCTTTCTAGAATATTAGCTCTATCAGAAAAAGATTAAGTATCTATCGTGTTCCTTCCTTCAGGTATATTCAAAAGATTTAAAGATAAAAAAGAAGGTTCAACGTTGAAAATACAAAGTACATGGTCGATACAGTTAATAACCTCCCCCAAACCGCAAGCAAATTTCGGTCAATTGCATAAAATTTTTAGAGGTGGACAGGAGTGGTGGGGAGGGTTCCTCCTTTAGAAGAATTGATTCACCTTTTTGACAAAGATATATTTCTGTATATGGGACACGGGAGTGGTATGCAGCATATTCCTTCCTCTGAATATGTTAACATCAATCCAAACTGTGCCATGCTTATTTTTGGATGCAGCAGTTCTGCAATGACCCATGAAAACAGTTAGCCTCATGGCTGCAGCTTTGATTTTCTGATGAGTGGGTGTCCTGCCTACTTAGGGTGCCTCTGGAATGCAACAGATATCGATCTTGACTTTGTGACTCAAGGGATGTTTCGACATGGCAAGGAAGTCGATCTTTCATTTCTGGTAGCAGTCCTCAAAAACAAATGTCACTATCCCAACATTAATGGTTCTTCTCTGGTCATATACGGTTTCCCTTGCACTCTTTATAAGTCCTGAAGCTGATCATATTATCCTTTATTCGACTTATAATTTTGTCTGAGGGTTGATTGTCATATAAGATTCATATTATGGACAAGCTGCCTTCTAAATCATTGTCAAAGTCCATCCTGATAGCGATCCCCCTCTTCTGCCTCATCATTGCCATCCTCGACACTTCCGATGAATTGTCCTATCTCTTCATTCTCTAATTTCTTGACAACATGGCAGGAACACCCGACATCACCTTCTTGCCCTCCAGCCAGCCTGAGATAGGCTCTGACTATGAAAGAGAGCAGTTTCTAAAGGCCCAGCATATTACGTTGATGGATAGCATCAATAACGGCACACAAATACCTATGGTCAGGAAAAATGATATCTAACAGTGGGCAGATCACTTTGACATCATCAGAGGAGTTTCGCCTCGCTGGCTCGTACCTGTGGTAGTTAATCGAACAGATTCATTGATCTTGGTCAGCGATATTTCAAAATAGCTTGAGATGGGAGTTGGCCTCAAATCAATGCTGTAGAACTTGGGCCCAGACGAAGTAGCTCTGTCTTATGATTTGCTTTCGAAAAGTGGCAAAAATGTTGGAGATACAATCGATATCAACCTTTCTATCAAAAATCTTTTCAATGGAAGGAGGCTCATAGAGAAGTATCAAAGTGTTCAAAGCCATGATGAAAATTCTCTGGTTGAGTAGAAAGAACTCTAGATCGATCAGCTTTCTAAGTATCTCTATGAGTTTGTTAAGGAACAGGGTAAGCCCTACAACATTTCTCTTTCCGAGGAGTAAATTCAGGAGATAGTATAGTATGTATATGACTTGGAATTCAAGCTGCCTTACAAGATAAAATACTAGTATGAGAACAAAGGGCTCTTTTCTTCAGCACTCAGTAACGTAGTCCTAATGGAGTTTGATGGCTTTTCAAAACTACTGTCCAGGTTTGCCTCAGCATCAATAAACTCTAAGTAGCTAGAAGACCTTCTTTTCGAACAATTAGACAAAAGCAGCCTGAGTGAGGAACAAATAGCCCTGATAAAAAGTTACTACCGAGTTGCTAAGTATTCTGGCTCATACGAAGCTATCCTGTCTGACAATATTCGCAAAGGGATCGAGGAAAATCCCTTGATGATGGTGGCTAGCTATAACAATCGTCAGCTCATTTACCATCCTTCTAAGTATGAGACTAATCGCATGTTCACAGCCATGGAAAGCTCTCCCGGTGACTTCACAGTAGTATCAACCTATCCCTTCTATGAAGACCTGGCCAACGTTCGTTTCTTCTTTAAGTCGGTCATCCAAATATTCACCTTCGTCTGTGGAGTCATCTTTTTCTACACCATGCGTCTGATTCTGAAGCAAATATACGAAGAGAAGGAAATATAAGTAGGTATTTGGAGAACCCTTGGAGCTGGAGGCGTCCGGTATGCTGATCTTTAGAACAACAGCGAAAGCCAGCCTTTTGGTCGGGGGCGGCTAAAGACCAGTCTAACAATCAAAGAAAGAATAGCTTATGGATACAAAATGCTAGTGAAAGTTGGTTTGTTCTACTATTGGCTAGTTTCCTGCCTAGTTTCAGTTATTCTGTATCAAGTCACGAAGGCCATCCTTTATTGGCTGATTTCTGACCTGTTTATGATCCAGGGTATTCCTCCTCAAAATATTGCCAGTGCGGTTATTCTGTTCCTCGTGGTGTTCAGTTTCACGATAGTCCTCATTGTAATGCACATTCGGGAGATCTACATCAACCCACTGGTTTCGACCATCAAGCCAGTCAAGAGGACCTTCGATTTAGTGAAGGTCAGAGTCATAAAGATAGCAACCTTCGGCATCACTATGTAAATTCTGATCACAGGTATAATGCTGGTTTATTATGGAGTGGTCAGTTACTACTGGATTCCTTTATCCATTTTATAGGACGACGGTGACCTGCAGACCGCTCTCTTCAACTCAATATTTATTTTCTTGATACTTGGGGGAATCATGCTCCTGGTTATTCTCCAGTCCAAAATGGAGTGTTGGTTCCTCAAGCTTATGTTTTATTTCAGCTCACACCTTCGTACTCTCAAACTCATCATGCTCAAGTCCATCAAAGCCAAGCAATACAAAAACATCAAAGTATCCCTGATCATTTCCCTCATTTTTGCCTTCCTTCTATTCATAACCTGTGGAATCAACGTGGAACTTAAAATAATAGAGTCCTTTTCTGAAAGACAAATCGGTGCAGACCTGATGATATAGAACTTGGAAAGAAAGACGCTAAACAGGACCGAAATCGAGGCCTATCTGAATGGAATAGAAGGTGTCAAGTATGCCTGGTTCAGTTAAAACCTCGAAAGAGATAAGATCAAAATGGGCTTTCAAACAATAACAAAAAAAGGTACAACCACTTGTGGCTTCAGAGCTGTTACTCCCAGCTTCCTTGATATTGCATTCTACGAATACTACTATCCCGAGTACTACTACTAGCCGGGCATCAGCTAGCTCTAAACTCTTCCCAACGGTGTCAAAAATGGCTACTCTACCCTGTACCGCTATGACGGCAAGTTCAACAACATCAGCGTCGGTCACTATGATCCTCAGAACACCATCACAGAATATGATCCTTATGGAATCAATGTGCCTGAAACCAACAGCTCCATCAAAGTGTTCTAGCTGCCACATATTCCTGAAGAATAGCAAGTTATCAACATTATCATCACCAGCTTGCTTAGGAGAAGAATGGGCGCTCGGCCTGGAGATTATTTCATTTTGACCGTCAATACAACTGATCAACACAAAGGCTACTACTTCAGATGCAGAGTCACCCACAGTCTCAAAGTTGCTCCAGGTGTCGATCTATTCCGCTCTTTCGCCTACATGAGTCAAGAGCAAGCTGCCTACATTTTCAAGGCTATAGGTAGAGAGGACGATGAGCTTCACTATAACAAGCTGTTTATCACCGGAGTCCCTGGCCTAAAGTAGATCGGAAATAGAATTCTAAGCATGTCTCCAGAACATACAAAAGTAGTCGAAATTTCATAAGTTCGGGAAAGCTTTGAACTTATTGAAAAATACCTCAATGGATTTGTCCTCTTCATAACTCTTATCCTCGCTGTGCTTAGCGTCCTGTTTCTGACAGTCTATACCTATGGAAAGTGCAAGGAAGAAGCCGAAGTGTTTAAGATGCTAAGGGCCATCGGAATGCCTGTATACGATATAAGACTCATGGTTTACCTTGAGGTATTGGTAAGAATGGTAATTTCCATAATAAACGGGGTGCTGTTGGGTCTAGTCTTTAGTCTTGGCCTTGCTGGAAATGTCGAGGAAGTATTGATGCTAAAGGCTCCTCTTCCTTCTCTCAACATCGTCATTGGCATTGCTGCAGTGCTATTAGTGGTATTTTCTGCCACTGTAATTAAATCAACAGCCTACCTTACAAAGAGGACTGTCCTCCAGACAGCCAAAATGTGATCGAATGAGTTATTAAACAATAATCAAACAATACATTGAGTTAATTTATATATTACTGACAGTTTTGACAACACTGAATTATTTTGTGTGATCAGGCAATTCTTTCATCTATTCAATCTAAGTATAAGTAAGTTTAAGTCCTATCATTTATCTAACATATGACAAGTATCAAAAATTTAATCACCTGCATTCTGCTTGTAGGACTTACACTCGCCATCCAAAAAAATTGTGACCCGAGTCCTGGTATCATCACTAACTCCAAGGAGCGTTTCCAGCTGACTAGTACATGTCCCACCAATTCGCATTGCCTTGACAACGGTTGGTGCGCATGCGATTAAGGCTACATCGGAGAGTGTACTCAATCCGCCTTCAGAATGACCGACGGAACTACTGCCAGAGGAACTATCAGCAATGAAGACTACACTCTTTTCTAAGTCCTCGGAGATCCAGACTACTACAATATGTATCAGTTCACTCTCTGCCACTAAGGAGGGAAAGGTTTTAGTGAAAAGATTGACGTTTGGGACGATAAGGGAGTGACTTCTTTTTTTGTTGAGGGAAATGCAGAACCAGGAGGGAAAGTCTGGGAAGTTAAAGATAATTGTACCAATTTGAGTACTTCCTATTTCGGCATCAGCCAAAAAGCAAATGGTGAGCCTGAGGGATTCATTCTGGGATTAAGATTAACTACTGTCGGATAGGTCAAATTCTCTCTCACTGTGAACATCCTGAAGATCGATTTTTGGGGACTCATGACGAAGCTGCTCTTCATCATTGGAGGTTGCTTCCTTGTCACCTTGTCGATCGCCATTGCCTACTTGGTCTACAAATGGAGAAGAAGGCAGCAGTTTTATAACTAAGTCCATCGTCCCAAAGATCTCTCGCACTTTGATCATTACATGCCCAAGATGAAAATTGACAGCCTAGAGCGTTAGAAAATGCACGAATAAATATGTTCAGTCTGCTTGTTGGACTTTGAAGATAAATGGTTGAGAAAGACAGTCTGTGGTCATATATTTCATCAAGAATGCTTAGATTAGTGGTGCAAGAGCAATCTGAACTGCCCCATCTGCAGGCGCTCATTCGCACTAGCAGACCTGAGGGTTGAATAATCGACAATTGAGACAATTAATGAAAGCCAACTGAGGGACAACATGCTTGTTTGATGCCTCCTGATAATTATATCTATTCATTCATTTAATCTCAATATGGATGGGCAAATATTATTATATAGAACCTATTATCAGGTCAATTGGATCAAAAACATTTATCTTTCTGATGTATTTGAATCAGAATCAGTTTTTTTTAGAGTGACGAAATGGCAAATATCATAATATTAGGTTCTCGAAGATATGATATAATTTGATGGTTGAGAGGGTAATCAAGCTTTTGGATATGAGGCCTTATTGCACAATCCACAAGTGTTGCCTGGAGCCAACCTCATATATCCTTTTTCTCCCCAAGAGGTTCCCCATGAGTTCTTCACTTTCCAGAATTTGTCAGTCAGGCCAGTCAGGAGCACAAGATGATTGAGGTTAGTCTTGCAATTGCTGAAGATCCCGCTGCTGTAAGCTGACCAATTAGTAGCATCCACAATAACAGCAATTGGTTGTTTTAATAGCTCCTATTTCAGTGTGGAACAATCCATGATTACTGTGTAGCCAACTATCTGGAACTTTCCCTTGACTCCGAGGCATTTCTGGGGTTTGGGAGCCAGAGGATACTCTTGTTCTGTGCATACACCTCAATATTCAAACATTTACTGTTTTTGATGTAAAAGTTATAAACCTAGTCGATGTAGACCCACTGGGATGAAGGAAGACAGTCAGTAAGTTGCTGGATCGAAAATGCTTACAAGGTTCCTGTTGAAACCTTTGATAGTCCTTAGGCTGCCTCAAGGGCCACTATCTCACTGACACTGCCCGTAGATCCCTGGTTTCTTACTGGTCCTACAGCTCCTTTTTCGTTCCAATCAATAATTACACTCTTTATGCTTTGATCACTCAAACCCAAGTTGCCTTAGCTGACTATGTTGTTTAGTCGATCATTCAAGAATATTTCTTGAAATTATTGTTGAGTGTATATAGTAAATTGATTAACTCCCATTTTATAAGTGTGGGAAGGGTCAGCATTGTGCTCCTTGATTTTGAATAGGTTTGATGCAAAGATGCTTTTTCGGTAAAACTACTCGGCTGAATCTTCAAAAGTAGGGGCGAACTTTTCCTTCCAAGTTAGGAACTCTTGATCGACAGAGGAAGGCGAGTGGTTGAGGAGTAGAAAGGCTGTGATGGCAATAAAAAAAACCAGAAAGATATGTTTATTCATAAATAGATTATTAATCTATCTGTCAGAGAATGCTTTACTCAGTCTAATCACAATAATTAGAAAAGTATGTTTTAGGAGTTTCCAATCAAACAAGGATTGGTACTTCATCGAATAGATCCTATTACTATATATCAAAGAGGGTGATTAGGTGATTGACTGTAATCATGCTGTGGGATATGATGCCTTTGTACATATTCCACAAGTATTATCTGGGGCCAATCTCATGTACCCTTTTTATCCCCAATTTGCCCCCCAGGAGTTCTTGACAATCCAGCCCTCATCAGCCAATCCAGTCAGGAGCACCATATGGTTGATGGTGGTTTTGCAGTTGTTGAAAATGCCACTACTATAACTTGCCCAGTTGCTAGCATCAACAGTCACAGCGATAGGCTGATAAAAGATATCTTCTCTCAATGAATGACAGTCCTTGAGTTCTGTGAAGCCAGTTATTTTGAATTTTCCTTTGATCTCTTGGCACTTTTGAGGTGTGGGAGTTAGAGGATATTATTTTTCGGTGCAACGCCTATGTATCCAATATTCTCCTATCCTTGATACAGTAGTTGTAAACTTGTTCGGGTGAGACCTGGGTTGAAGCAATACAGTCAGTTAACTGCTGAATCGAAAAGGTTTGTAAGTTTCCGGGTATATAATTTTGATATTCCCTACAATGCCTCTAATACTGCTATTTTAGTTGAGCTACCCATTGAGCCTTAATTTCTAACTGGCCCCACAGCCCCCTTATCATTCCAATCAATGATCACACTCTTGATAGTTTGGTCATTTATATCGACGTTACTGGATACGATATTTTGTCCGATTTGAGTGCCCAGAATTTTTTCCTGAAACTCTAGGTCAGTGTAGATGGAAAATTGATTGATTCCCATCTTGTATGTGTGGGAAGAGTATGCATTATGCTCCTTTATTTTGAGGAGGTTTGATTCGAATATTCTTTTTCGGTAAAACTAATCGGCTGAAGTTTAAAATGGCACAGGCTATTTTTTCTTCCAAGCTATGAATTCCTGATCAGCAGAAGAAAGCTAGAGACTGAGGAGAAGCATAACTGAGATATCCAGCAATGCTGTCATGAAGATATGTTTAATCATAAACAAAATATACATTAATAAAATAGCATAATTGCTTATTATAATTGAATCACAATATCAATATTAAAAGCTGACTTATTTGGGTGCTTGAATCCAGCCAGTAAAAAGCTTGATAAATTTATCTCTTCTATACTCTAAATTGACGTTTCTATTTTCCTTGTACAGCTTGGCTATCTCTCTATCAACTACTTTTGCCCTTCTCGAGGGGGCTATCATGTCTGCGATCAGCTACTCTCCATCCCCCATAATTTTCTGCTCCCGAATTTTCTTTCTAAGGTCGTAGCTTGCACTAACGTATTCTTCCTTAGCAGTTTCTTTTGTTGCATTTTCATCTTAAACACGACTTTTAAAGTCAACCTCATTGAATTACAGCTTTTGGAGACCTTTTCCTGTGGTGAACTTCATTTTATACTTCTGAAGGGAGGATTGTAATCTGTCGATCAAGTTTTAGTTGGTTGTCTAAATGGCAGTTCGGGTATGTTTTGTGGAGGTTCCCTTGATATACTCCTTTCCAGAGTAGTTTTGCTACTCTTATGACTCTTTAGGGTACTCATCGATAAGTCTTTTCCTGATGGTTCCGTCATGATCTTGCGTTGAGTAGTACTTGTTTTGCTTCTATCCGGTAAGCTGGACATCTTCAATTGGTTTAGAGCGTTATTTTGTGGCCTGGCCTGTCCCATAATGCTTTTCAAAGGGGTTCATTTCAATTATTTATGATTAAATATTATTGGACCTGAGTAGGAACATTAAAATTTGTTATTAGATTTGGTAGATGAGAGGAGGATATACCATAGAGCTATACAACCGCCAAAATCAGATGCTGATGTCGCCCATGCTCAATAATAACAATCCATATACATACTCAGCTCTGAACAACTTTAATCCGAACACTTTTCACTTTTATGGAACATGCCTCTCTTTCCAGAGTAGGGTTGACTCGATGCCAGACCAGTAAATTAATAGAATAGCAGACGCAACCATCATGATGAGTGGGCTTTAGATCAAACAAGTCAACTCCTTCTGCTGCATCTTGACATTGATCTGTGGAAGCATCTTCTTGCTTCCTTTTTTATTTGTTTGCTGTCAATGGTGGAAAAAATTCACATACCCAGCCTACGATATTCCCCTCTCAGTGTATAACAGCCTTAGCAGGCTGGTAAAAAATGGAAACCTACGCAATCTAACTTTATATGTCCGAGATAATACATTTGACGAGTAAAAGGCTAACGTGATATACAAAATGGTTGACAGGAGCACTTTGCGAGGTTTGACTATTGTTAACAGTGCAGGTTCATACGACTATAACGGAAGGTAGTATACTGACTTTGACAGAAATATGCTGCCAATAAAGCAGCTTGCTGAAATAATTTCAGACATCAGGTGGCAAAATAACGACTGTGCGGCCAGTAGTGTGGACCATCAGTATGTTTGACTATTTATTCATCATCGATTATTTTACATTCATTACTTAAAAGCAGAGCTGTCATTTTAACTCTAAGCTTACGGTACAAATATGGATTTTTTCAAGAAGATCATTCTTTTTTTTTTTTTATTGTGACTTTGTCATGCTTCATGTGTTAAATCAATAATAGCACGAATTATCTGTTTGTGGCCATCGGCTCGACTAAAGTTTCGTATCTTTGCATAAATTTAATGGTCATCACCTTGATCTCCGTCAGAGCCAAATACTTGCCGATGCAGGACCGAGGGCCTCCACTGAATATCATCGAAATAAACTGGCTGTACTTTTTAGCCTCCTATTATTCCCATCTTTCCGGTCTAAATTAGTGCGGATTTTTAAAGGTTTCAGGATCATACATGAGAGAAACCCAATGAGATTGAATGCAAACTCCTTTTTCTAACTGAACATTACCAATATTAGTGCTACTGACGACTTATTTTTCAAAAAGGCCAACTGCTGTTGAAAACACTCTTGAGACCTAGTTGATGATGCAGTCAAGATAAGGCATTTTTTTGAAGTTGTCCACAGTGAAATCTTTATCTGACTTGATGACTGAGTTGATTTAGTTTCGAAGTCGACTGACTATTTCAGGTTTTTCGAAGACATACATAAACATGGCCGAAATAAAATTGGATGTTGTTTCTGATCCAGCGATCAAGAAAGTTTTGATTTAGTCGATAAGGTCTTAATCATTAGAGTATAAGTTTTCATTGGCTTCAAGAGATTTTTTCCTCTCCATCATCAATAGCTCAGCAATTGTGTGGAATTGATTGGCTTTGGCTTCAGGATTGGAAATATCTTTCTTCATTCTTTAGATGTAATCTTTTAAAATGGAATTGACTAATTTGAATAAATCCTGATAATCTCTGTCTTTTTGTCTTAGTCGTAGATTCAAGAATTTTTTGCCAAAAAGAATCAATAAAGGATCTTTGAGAGCAAGCGTTCCAAGGTCAGATAGTCTGACGATGAGTTCGGTGATGGATTATCCTTTGACTTCTTCTGATAGGGCCTCCATTCCCAAAAAACCAGAAATAACGACTTAGGAAGTAAATTTAACCATAAGATCGTATAACTTAACTTGAAATTATCCAATCTCTTTCTTATCTGGATTGACATTCCAGTATTTGTTTTCAAATTGATCAAGAACTTTATCAGCAAGTGTGCAAATGCTAGGTATTTGCTCAGCAATAAAGTCGTAGTTGAATACCTTAGAAATTACCTTTTTTCTGTTTTTCCATTACTGATCCTCAACTACAACTATTCCCCTCTCGATTATCATCAGAAATATTCCATAGGGTCCATGATGCTTATGGAGAGTTGTCAGCCTGTCTTGACTCATCGTTTCTTTGATGAGCTTTTCATTGAGTAGAACCAACTCAACATGATTGAGCACGTTGCTGATAATCATGTCGTATTGATGAAAGGAGTGTTTGTGGTTGTAAAATGTGTCCCCTTTTTCCTTCTCAGATCTGGCCATCATCTCAAAGTAAGGGGCTCCCATCGGCTGATATGGCAGTTCCAACACCCGATAGCCCTTATTTTTGTAAGATTTGACATAGTGAGCCTTCAATCGTCGTGGAACAACCACAAATTTGTAGACGTAATAAGCCACGATGAATAGTAGTACGACCAGGAAGATTGACAACATTTCAACTCATTAATCTTATTTATATATCATTTTGAGCAGAAAAGTTTAATTTAAACTGACAAATGATGCTGAAGAATAAAATCTTCATTTTTTTTTTTCAAGAATCAAGCAAGAACTTATCTCTGATTATAGACCTGCTGCTTTATAAAGCTTAGTTGTTTTCTCTTCTAAGAGATTCGATTACCCGATCTTTCTCTTCTAGAGCTTACTTTACTTACTTATATCATAAATACGTGCTCTAATGACTGTATCTTTCTCCTCAGCTGTTTTCTAAAGCTCCTCAATGCTAAGTGTATACATTCTCTCCATACTGCTCAGCCTCTCCTTCATCCTCCTTTCACTTCTTTCGATATACTGTTTAGCTCCTCCCCATCTATTTTTCTAGACGTCTTCGTAAATCTCCTCATTTTGATCCATGTCTAGCTGTGAGCTGTAGGTCTGCAGAAGATGACCGTTGGACATGACCTGAATATCTTATTTATAACTTTTTTTAGGGGAGAACGGGTGGCACCGAAATCAGTATGGCAAGCCTCTTTTTCAAGGTCCATTGGCTTGTTTCTGTATATTTTCCCAGAGAACATGGCTTGAATTTAAATTATAGGCACTATTTATCGCAATATGTAAAAGCGAGCCCATGACTTCAAGCTTCCTCAGATACGGAGAAGCCAAAAAGAAGGCATAAAGGCAATGTCAAAGACGAGTGGAGAGAGTACAAACATACTTAGAACAAGGCCTTCTTCTTCAACCAAAGTGTAAGATCTTGAAAAGGTGCTGTTCAGCAAGTTAGATTCATATGATGGAGGAAGCAAAAAGCATATTGCAAAAAGGGGAGGCAAGAGTAGCAAATTGATAGAGCATGAGTGCTCAACAGGAACTTAGTCGACTCCTGAAGGATATGAAAAAATGCAAAAAAGTATAACAAAATCGATATAGTGATGCCCGGCCTCTACAGCAAGTTGATTGAGGTAAAGAAAGCTAACTTTGTACAAGAAGTCCCTGCAAAATCTTAACTGCAACAAGTCACTGTAGGAACTAATTCTAAAAAAGAAAGATCAATTTAAGTTAATCCCAAAAGAGGTGAAGGCAAAACTCCATTTGTCACAGGTGTGGCTTTGTAGTAGGAGCTCTAAATAAAATAGAAAGAACCTTCTATGTCTGAACTCTAGATAGATACTATATTTCAGGAATACTTGACTACAGAAGGTCTTGCAGCGAACACAACAAACAAAGAGATGGAAGACTTAGGGGCGAGTATAGTTGTATGTGAGAAGGGCATTGAAGAGTTGAGGCAGCAAATGAGCAAAATGATTCAAGAATTGGAAGTGTAGTGCCTCTCAATCGAAGACAACTATGATAATTGATGGTATGCATGATATTATAGATATTATGTCAATCACAATGAATAAAGTATTTGCTGTGAATATCCTTATTTTGATATTCATCCTGATCACTCCTATCGTGTTCATCAGTCTTTACGAAAGAAAATATCTGGAAATCATTGAGTTGGGCTATGAGTAAAAACTACAAAGGATAACAATAGAGCTAAAGCAGGCTTATTCAACTGGATAAAGAAAATTATAAATTGATTTAACTAAGTTGTTTTAGCAGAGTTGTTCGAGAGACTACCCTCTGGAGGAATAACTAAATGCTAGGCTGAGCTTAAATGTGAAAACAAACAATTGGATCACTCCTATCTCAAGTCATAAAAGAATAAACGTTTTGAACGTACTGGTATTGGAAGCTCGCAATCAGACTGTTGGCGATATCATATAAAAAATAGAGCAAGGACTTTAATGGTTTAACAGCAATTATGCAATGAAAATGAAAGTTGTCGCTTGGAGGGAAAATACTCCGATCAACATCAATGAACTTGAGCCAAACACATTATTATTGATAGTTTCCAGGTTCAGGTATGAGTACACTGAATAAAATATTGCCAATCGATTAAGAAAAGGATAGTACCATGACTCTTACTACCAAAAATAAATCATCCATGAGCTCAGGAGCACCAATTTTTTTGCTCATTGTAGATACACTCATTAATAATGCAAACTGACCACCTTCCTTTTCCTCGATCCGAGTCTTAAAACCAATTCCTATCTGAATATCGAAAACTCCCTCTTCATATTTGATCGATTTGATAAACTGTCAGTTTTCAATGCAATGTCTGAGTATCTGCAAGTTTGGGAGTTATAAACCATCAGACAGCGGTCATAAGGTAGTACTTCCAATCAATTGACCACTATTTATGATCTTCTTAGGCGTCAAGCCTACCTTCAATAGTCTATTAGGCTGTTAGAATACATTTCCTTTACTCATTCTCCCTGGATAAACGATCTTGGAGCAGAGCTTCTCAAGAAATGGAAAAAATCCCCAGAGTCAGCATATCAATTTCTTCTTGATGGAAAGCATCTATCCCCGTATATCCATAGCGCTGAGGAAGAAAAAATTGTTCTTCAATTTCTGTCATAAATCTAGCAGTGTTGGAA
>Ga0100402_1004156_pt1 | contig 15427 bp, 11 predicted proteins | sample CryGeyme20150102_FD_80419 | JGI IMG/M metagenome (GOLD analysis project Ga0100402, IMG submission 80419) | Groundwater microbial communities from Crystal Geyser aquifers in Utah, USA - Crystal Geyser metaG 2015-0102 | ecosystem: Environmental > Aquatic > Deep subsurface > Groundwater | place...
CAGGGAAGCTGTTTTTGTTGATATATTCACGTAGACCCGTACATAACGCTTGATAAACCAGTGCGTTTTCTTCTAGATCTGGGGCTATTTCAGATTGTATTTGATGATTTTGAACATGCACGGTTTGTAGATGCTCTGTAAATACAGGGGCTTGTGCTTGAATGTGTCCTTGATTATCTAAAGCCAACGAGCGGCCATCAAAAACCAATTCATCTTGCCCGCCTACGATATTGACATAAATCAGTGATAAGCCTTTTTTAGCATGGGCTCGAAGTAATTCAAGACGTTTTTCAAATTTACCGATTTCAAAAGGCGAGGCATTGAGGCAGACCAATAATTCGGCGCCGGCTGCGAGCGCTTGCTCAACGGGGCCGGGTTGCCAGATATCTTCACAAATGCAAAACCCAATCGAATGATTATTAATGTTCAGCAGGCATGGGGTGTTGGCGCCGGGTGTAAAATAACGTTTTTCATCAAATACGCCGGTATTAGGTAAATGATGTTTATCATAATGCGCGATGATTTGACCACGATGAATCATACTGAGTGAATTAAAGCGTTGAGTTTTATCTTGATGTGGGTGGCCTATGGCCACGTGAGTATTATTCGTTGCACGGCATATTAAATCCAGGGCTTGTTCGACACGTTCTGTGAGCTCAGGACGAAGCAGCAAATCTTCCGGTGGATAACCGACTAAGGCGAGTTCAGGAAAAACAATCAAATCATGAGTTGCCTGATGGGTTTGAATGATTTGAATGATGTTTTGGGCATTCGCTTCAATTGCGCCAACGGTAGGATTGATTTGAGCCATCAAGATAACCAGCGCATGTGACATGCTTGTTCTGCCTTATTTTAGTCTGAAAAAAAAGCATTATAAGAAAATCAGGCCTGGGTGTCACGAAAGCTTGGAGAAAAGCTTGCCGAGAATACATTTACGGCGGTGATAAATATCGATATGATGTCTCGCAGCTGAGGCGCTTGATGCTTTCAGCTTGAATTAATATTTACGAGGAGAAACGCATGGGATTTTTTATCCAAAGTGCAATGGCAGCAGAAGCGAACACGCCAGCACAGGCTGACGGTGGTTTTTCGTTGGTGATGATTGGGGTTATTTTTGTTTTGTTTTATTTTATGCTTATTCGTCCGCAAAACAAGCGTGCAAAAGCACATGCTGAGCTTGTGAATAAGCTTGCGAAAGGTGATGAGATTACAACATCTTCAGGTATTTTAGGGCGTGTGGTGAGTTTGGATGAGCAGTATATTAAGTTGTCGGTTGCTGAAGGCATGGATATTACGATACAACGAAGCGCTGTCACGACTGTTTTACCTAAAGGTACGTTAACGTCCCTGATTAAATAATACAGAGAATTTTTATGCATAATAAGTTCCCACTATGGAAGAATATGGCTCTTATCCTGCTGATTGTAGTGGGACTTGTTTATGCCATTCCAAATATTTATACCGAAGATCCGGTTGTGCAAGTCTCTTCGCAGAAAGCTTTACTTCCTAAAGCACTCAAAGAAAAAGTTGAAAGCCTGTTGCAAGCAGCGCATCTTCCGTATAAAAAAGTTTCAGCCGATACCGAGCATCTTGAAGTGCGTTTTTCAACGACCGATGTTCAGTTGCTTGCGCAAGATGTGATGAAAGCAGGGCTGGGTTCAGATTATACCGTGGCCCTAAATTTAGTACCGTCTACGCCTAAATGGCTCGCAGCCATTGGCGCCGAGCCCATGAAACAAGGGCTTGATTTACGAGGTGGCGTGCATTTTTTATTAGAAGTCGATGTGGACAGTGTTTTAACACGACGCTATGAAGGTCTGATGAAAAACATGGGGCGTGGCTTGCGCGATGCGGGTATTCGCTATGCCGGTATTCGGTATGTGCCTGAGCGGGGCGTCGAAATACGTTTTCGAACACCGGAATTGCAACAAAAAGCGTTTACGGTATTAAAAACAGAATTCTCAGAGTTTTTATTTAAAACAACTCAAGATGAAGGAAAAACGCCTGAGTTGTGGGTTTCTTTATCTGAATTGGATCTTTCGAAGATTCGCCAAAACACGATCGATCAAACCATGAGTATTTTGAGAAATCGTGTCAACGAATTAGGCGTCGGTGAAGCGGTCGTTCAGCAGCAGGGCGCAACACGTATCGCGGTTGATTTACCGGGTATACAAGATGCCGCACGTGCAAAACAAATTTTGGGTGGAACGGCAACACTTGAATTTCATTTGGTAGACTCAGAGCATGATCCTATTGTTGCAAAGCAAACGGGGGCGGTACCTGTAGGCACCAAGTTTTACGTGATGGATGGTCAACCTATTTTACTCATGCGTCAGGTTGTTTTGAGCGGTGATTCGATCACCAGTGCCATGTCGACGTTTGATCAGCAATCTGCTTCGCCTGCGGTGTCGATTCAATTAGGGGGTGGAGGAGAGTCGTTTTTTACCAAAATAACACGTGAAAATATTGGTAAGCGCATGGCCATTGTGTTTGTTGAATCAAAAACAACATTACAAACCGTGGATGGAGAAACTAAGCGTATCACGCATCACACTGAACGGGTGATCAGTGCACCGGTGATTCAAAGTGCGCTGGGTAATAGTTTCCAGATCACAGGCTTACATGATGCAAAAGAAGGTGCAGATTTAGCCTTATTACTTCGAGCAGGTGCTTTGCCTGCGGCGATTTATTCGGTTGAAGAGCGTACGGTTGGCCCGACACTGGGCCAAGAGAATATTCATCGAGGCATTGTATCACTTGAAATAGGCATGCTGCTTATTTTGATTGCCATGGTGGTGTATTACCGTGTGTTTGGCTTGGTTGCAAATGTTGCCTTGGTGCTTAATTTAATTTTATTAAGCGCATTGCTCTCGATGCTGGGTGCAACGTTAACGTTGCCTGGTATTGCCGGTATTGTGTTAACCGTGGGGATGGCTGTGGATGCGAATGTTTTAATTTACGAGCGTATTCGCGAGGAGCTTCGTGCGGGGCTCTCACCCGATCGAGCAATTTATGCTGGGTATGAACGTGCTTTCTCGACTATTTTGGATGCGAATATCACCACGTTGATTGTGGCCATTGTACTTTTCTCGGTTGGAACAGGTCCTGTGCGTGGATTTGCAGTCACGTTATCGCTTGGGTTGTTAACGTCGATGCTCACAGGGGTTACGTATACGCGCGCCATGATTAATGTGATGTATGGTGGGCGTCATTTAAAAAAACTCTCAATCGGTATTTAATAGGGGATTATTGTCATGGAGTTGTTTAACCCAAACTCAAACGTTGATTTTATGGGCGCGCGTCGTTGGACAGCGATGTTGTCAGGGTTGATTTTTTTGATTTCGATTGCTGGATTGTGCATTAATGGCTTGAAGTGGGGCCTGGATTTTACTGGAGGCACACAAATTGAAATTACGTATAAAGCCGCGGCGGATTTACCGTTGATTCGCCAGAGTTTATCAGACGCCGGTTTTAAAGAAGCGCAAGTGGTGCGTTATGGTACATCGAAAGATGTTTTAATTAGTATTGCACCACGAGCAAAAGAAGATGCATCGATGTTGGTTGATCGTGTCATGCATGTACTTCCAGGTGCCGAGAAACAGCGGGTTGATTTTGTTGGGCCACAAGTTGGGGCTGAGCTTGCAACCAAGGGAGCACTTGCTATTTTTATCTCGTTGCTTGCGACCATGATTTATATTGCTTTGCGTTTTGAGTATCGCTTAGCCTTCAGTTCTGCGGTTGCTTTAATTCACGATCCTGTGCTTATTTTGGGTGTGTTTGCATGGCTCAAAATAGATTTTGATTTAAAAGCACTTGCCGGTTTGCTTGCGGTGATTGGTTATTCGTTGAACGATACGATTGTCGTATTTGATAGGGTGCGTGAAAATTTTGTGAAACTTCGACGTAAATCACCAATCGAAATTATGAATATCTCGATTAATCAAACGTTATCACGAACCATCATGACGTCTGTATTAACGTTGTTTGTGGTGGTGGCTTTATTTATTTACGGTGGAGAGACCATTCATGCGTTTTCGATGGCCTTAATGATTGGCATTATCGTTGGAACGTACTCATCGATTTATGTGGCTGGGGCATTGGCTGTCAGTATGGGGCTGAATCGAAAAGATTTCTTACCCTCAGTCAATAAACTCACGGATGCGCCTTAAAGTTTACACATCGCCAGTTCAACCGGTGCGGTTCTATCATACACTTCACGCATGGATTTAGCTTCGCAGAGTCGTAAGCTTAATCCATGATTTCCAATCTGTACTTTGGGAATTAAGGATTCTCGTTTGTTCATGCGAATAATCACAAGATGACAAGCGGTTTTGTTGCTGTAGGGAAAGGAGCACTGATAAAAACCTTTTTCAGGGATAATACATTCAAAGTGGCACGCTTCTCGTAACAGCGCTAAATATATTTTGACTGTATCATATAAGGGGCGCAGTTGTTCGAGCCAACGGGTTAAATCATCTTGGCGGGTTTTAGCGCTGTTTTCTAACCAAAACCATAGCTGAGGTGAGCAAAGCTCCACATCGTTGATCTGACCGGTTGAAGTGAGTCCGATTGATTGAATAAATGGATCAGTATGAATCGCTTCGCCAAAACGCCCGGTTAGTTGGCTTAGTATGGGTATATGTGCTAAAAGTTTAGCAAAACTTGTGCCAGATAGCTCATGGGGAAGTGCTTTGTTGTTGAGGTGTTCAAGGCGCATAAATTCTTTAAGAAAACGTCCTTTGAGTTCAGGTTTTTCAGCGAGCTTAATCAGTTCAAACAAATGATTCAGTGCCGAGTGGTGAATCACTGGATGCTGTTCTTGACAGGCTTCGTCCATGGTTAATAACAGGCGCTCAATTTGAAGCGCTATTTTTGATAGATACTGCGTACCTAATTGAAAACAAATTGTATCTTGAGCCTTAACGTGAGTCATAAATCGATGCCGTCCTATGCTTCTGCAACAAGCCTAACATACCCGTCTAAGAGAAGCACCTATCCTGCTGTAAAACCTCGACAATTTTGGAGGCATGACTTATGCTCGTGTTATTTTTAATTTTTTTAATCTTAGGGCTAACGCAGATTTTCGAGCGATGATTTTTATTGATATTTACTGCTATGCTTAGTTTATGATGATTTAAACGATCAGGTTCTGGCAGGTTCTGGCAGGTTCTGGCAGGTTCCGGAGAGAGTGTTATGTATAAAACTATTTTACATGCAACAGATTTAAGTGATACGCATTTTGATTTATGTGAGCAAGCCGCCAATCTAGCCAAGCATTTTGATGCACACTTGTATGTGATTCATGTGCTTGAGTCTCCTGCGGCACTGCAGCTTGCGCAAGGGCTAGGTTTTGCAGAAATTGGACTGCCTGTCAAAGACGATGCCGAAGCGGTGATGGCAACGTTAGGAGATGCGCTTAATTTACCGAAAGAGCAGTTATTAGTTGAGTCAGGTTCAGTCAAAACTAAAGTACTTGAAATATCAGCGGCCCTTGGATGTGATTTACTGATTATAGGAAGTCATACATCGCATGATTTATCTGAATTGATGAGCAGCACCGCCCGTAGTCTGGTGGAGCAAGCTCCGATTGATGTCCTAACTTTGCGGGCACGGCGCTGAATGATCTAGGCACCAAGAACCGAAAAAAACAAAATTTTGAAAAAGCTTCAATTAATGGTACCGTGATTAAATATCAGATATTTATATGAGATCTTCATTTATGAAAGTAAATTATTTTTTTACCCCATTATTGACTGGTTTCGTGGCTTTATGTTTATTTCATACGGTAGAAGCAGCTCGCCCAGTATGGATCTTTACACCTCTAACAGCAACCACATTATCAGTCCCATCCAGCGACACAGCGCTTGTTCAGTATCAAGTTACCAATCAATCCACAAAAACACGCACACTTAGCATGCAATACATTCCAGGTGTCACGCAATTAACAACAGGGCCTGGTGTGTGTGATAGACCGTTTACACTTAAAGAAAAGGAGGGCTGTACGCTTTCCTTAGAAATTAATGGCAGCCTATTAACTCAACCCATTGAACAAGGGCCGATTGTTTGTGAAAACAACTCGAAATTTTTGTGCTATCGCCCGGCTCGAGACAATAACCTCCATGTCACCCCGGTTGATACGGGTATAAGGCTGATCCGTGTAAGCCCCGTTTCAGGATCTGCGTCTGGTGGTACCGGTGTGACCTTAACCGGTGTAGGATTTACAGCTGCTAATATCGTTCTCACGTTCGGGGAGGAGGCGGCAACGAGCGTGCATGTTGTGGATTCAACAACGGTGACGGCTGTCACACCTGCTCATGCGGAGGGTGCTGTGGATGTGACGATCAGCACATCGAGTGGTAGCGCTACAGCGACAAATGGCTACACTTATGAGACCACGGCCGTTGGGCAGTCGGCCTATGGCGGAACAATAGCGTGCCTTAATGGAGGCTTGAACAACTTGATTGCGGCGACGAAGGATCTTGAAATGAGGTTTATATGGGGTGGGAGTGGTATATCAACGGGCGCCATAAGTGGCACAGATGGTGCAACGAATACTTCGCTCATTGTAGAGAAATTGGGCGCTGGTGAATACGCTGCGGGCGTATGTTATAGTTATGAAATAGACTCGCAAGGCAACACGCCTTGTCGATCAGGAAACACGTGTTATAATGATTGGTTTTTACCCGCGGTAAACGAAAGTAATTCAGGACAGCTCAACTGTCTTTATGATAACAAAAACAAGATTGGTGATTTTTCTAATAGCTTCTACTGGAGCTCTACTGAAGATGCCTCCCAGCCCGCGTTCGGTGCCTTGAGAAAGAGCTTCGATGATGGCTGGTTGGAAACTGACGGTAAGAATGGTCAAAACAGTGTTCGGTGTGTTCGGGCTTTTGTCCCCTAATTTAAGAGACAAAAGCCATTTTAGGGTGGGCTAAGGCTTTTCTTCATCAAATCTTATTTTTTTTTCGAAGGGTTCAGAAGAATTATCTTCAAGATAAAATTTAAAAAAAGAAGGAGAGAAGGAGCGCTTTCCCCCAAAGAAATGAGGCGTTGGCGGAGATTCATCTAAAGGGTCATGATGGGGAGGTACGTTTTCGGGAAGCGCAACGGGTGGTAGATCCAAATTTAGGGCTATTAAATTTTCAAAAGACCCCGAGCATCTCAAACCATTCGCGGTGTGTACAGCAGGTCTTTCTGAAGCGTAGGTTGCATAAGGTTCGTCAACACCATCCAAAAACGGTTGTGCTTTCGGCCTGAGAAATCCGATGGTGTTCTTGAGCATGGAAACTTCAATTGTCATCATAGGCCATGTTTTTGTTGATTCATTAAAATAAGCAATATCTAATGTTGTTCCTAATTTAAAAACAGAGTTTTTTGAGCATAAATAATGCAAAATCCAGTTGAGGCTACTTTTTTCAGATCTAAAATAACCACTTTGGTAATCAAGTGAAACAACGTATTGGCGATCATGGCTTAGTGTTAATGTTCCAGACGCTAAACTTAAGCCAGAGCACATTTCTTCATGACCAGGAACTGAGCCTTTAAGCGGGCCTGTTTCACCAAAATAAGGTCGTTGGTCTTGATCGATCACAAATCGGATTGTATTGTCCATAGCGTCTAGGCGTGAAAGTAAATCTTGAATGTTCTCTGGATGATAAACAGAAGGCGTTCTTCCATCTTTGCGTGATCTATCACTAGTAAATTCGCGTGAAGATTTGCCATAGACAGGAAGATTTGTGCAGTTATTTTGAAGGAAAATCAATAATTCGTTAGGGGTCATGTTATAAACAGCTTCTCAAATTTATAGTTTGGTTATTATGCCATCATTGGGTTTTAAAAAAAAGCATGAACGTGTTTTTTAAGCAATTTTTTTTAGTGCCATTGGATTTAATACCACATGTTTTGATTTGAGCTGCAATAATCGCATGTTGAGCAACAGCCAACGTTGGTTAGGTTATTGCAGGAGCCTTGAGTCGCACAACACCCACCTAAAAACGAAAAACAAATACCCACAAGCAATAAATATCGTAATGTTTTCATAAATCACCCTAATATGTATTTTATATGTATTTTGTAATTTAATTATACATCTTGTTTTTTGTATTGCAAATTTGGTGTGTAATTTTTTGTAATATCTTGATCTTTTGTGTTTATATCGCGATGATGAATAAAGATTTTTGTGCTCTAAAAATAAAAATAAGAGAATCGAATGCCAATTGAGCGCCTTTTTTCCATTTTATTCTTTGCGTTACTCGAGAGCTGTGCCAGCGTTTCTTATGCTACGCCTTTGCATGCCGTGATGAATGATCCTTATCCGGCACATGAGTCATCTGAGAAAATTTATTATAGTTCGTTTACCGAGCGCCCAAAAACATTGGATCCTGCCCGTTCTTATGTGGTGAATGAATCGCTGTTTACAGCTCAAATTTATGAGCCTGTGTTGCAATATGATTATTTAATGCGTCCGTATACGCTTGTTCCTCGTACCATCACACGTATGCCTGAAGTGCGGTATTATGATAAAGCAGATCATCTTTTGAAACAGTATGATTCCGATAAAATTGCTTACAGTGTTTATACCCTTCATTTGAAATCAGGAATTTTATATCAACCGCACCCGGCTTTTGCTCAAACAAAAACAGGAAAATTTGAATATTATCCACTCGCACCTAATTTTTTTAAAAAACATGATATAAAAATATTATCTGATTTTAAACATGTGGGAACACGTGAGCTTACGGCCGAAGATTATGTGTATGAAATTAAGCGTATTGCGAATCCTGCTGTAAATTCGCCTATTTATGGCTTAATGAGCGAATATATTTTGGGTTTAAAGACGTATGCTGATAAATTACCCGAACGAGGTCATGTGTCAGGGTATTTGGATCTTCGTGATTACCCTTTGGAAGGAGCATATGCTCTTGATCGTTATACTTATGAGGTTCGTCTTAAAGGCCAGTATACGCAATTTATGTTTTGGCTTGCGATGCCTTTTTTCGCGCCCATACCTTGGGAGGTCGATCGCTTTTATGCCCAGGAAGGGATGGCGGATCATAATTTAAGTTTTGGATGGTATCCGGTAGGAACGGGGCCGTTTATGCTGGTTGAAAATAATCCAAGCCGTCGTATGGTGTTGGAAAAAAATCTAAATTATCGTGACATGTTTTATCCAATACATGGCTCAGATATGGACAAAGCTCAAGGGTTTTTAAAAAATGCGGGTCAACCTGTGCCGTTTATTGATAAAGCGGTTTATACACTGGAAAAAGAAGCGATTCCACGTTGGATTAAATTTTTACAAGGTTATTATGATTTTTCGGGCTTAACCGCAGATAGCTTTGATTCCGCGATTCAAATTACAAGCGAAGGTGAGCCGGTGCTCACGCCTGAAATGCAGCAGCGCGGCATGCGTTTAACTGAGGTGAATGAGCCGACGATTCAGTATCTTGGGTTTAATATGTTAGATCCCATCGTGGGCGGCCACAGTGAGCGTGCACGAAAATTAAGGCAGGCGATTTCTATTGCAATCGATTATAACGAACATATCGCTATTTTTTTAAACGGACGTGGTGTGGCCGCTCAAGCGCCGATTCCACCCAGTATTTTTGGGTATCTTGAAGGAAAAGAAGGGATAAATCCTTATGTGTATACCTGGGGCGAGCATGGGCTTATGCGTCGGTCAATTGAAGAGGCCAAGGCCTTGATGGCAGAGGCGGGGTATCCCGGAGGACGCGATCCTAAGACCGGGCACGCGCTCATACTCCATTATGATGTGGCATCCACCGGTGGCCCCGAAGAAAAGGCCTCGCTTAATTGGATGCGTAAACAATTTAAAAAACTGGGTATAGCACTGGATGTACGAGCAACGCATTTCAATCGATTTCAAGAAAAAGTACAAGCAGGTAATGCTCAAATATTTAACTGGGGGTGGGTTGCTGATTATCCGGATCCAGAAAATTTCTTATTTTTATTTTATGGGCCTAATGCACGCCATCCGTATGGCGGCGAAAACGTGAGTAATTATCATAATCAAGCGTATGACAAGCTGTTTTTAGCCATGAAAAACGAGCCCAATGGCCCTAAACGCCAAGCACTCATTAATCAAATGTTAGACATGATTCGACGTGATGCCCCTTGGGTGTTTGGTTATCATGGTAAAAGTATGATGTTGAGCCAGCCATGGACCTCACCGATGAAGTCAGATTTACTGGTCGGTGATATTTTGAAATACATTGATATTGATGTATCTATGCGCAATCGTTTGCGCACACAATGGAATCAACCGATGTGGTGGCCGATGGGCTTGTTTGTGTTGTTGGGGCTTTTATTTTTACTTCCGTTTGTGCATGCTTACGCGAAACAACAACGAAGTGCTGCATTGAGAATACAATCATGATGGGGTATTTTTTACGGCGTATTGTGTATGCCATGCCTATTCTTATGGGCATTAATATTTTAACGTTTGCGCTGTTTTTTATGGTCAATTCCCCTGACGATATGGCGCGTATGCAATTAGGTCAAAAACATATTACAGCGCAGGCCATCACCGAATGGAAGATTGAACGCGGGTATGATTATCCGTTGTTTTATAATCATGAAGCCCAGGGTGTGAATAAAATTCGAAATACGCTTTTTTTCAAAAAATCATTGCGATTGTTTGTGTTTGATTTTGGATTTTCAGATGCAGGACGTGATATCAAGCAAGATGTTTCAACACGCATGTGGCCAAGTTTTGCTATTGCCTTGCCTTCGCTGGTGTTGGGTTTGTTTGTCAACATTGCGTTTGCGATGCTCATGGTTTTTTTTAGAGGGACGTATTTAGATTTAAGCGGGGTGATTTTTTGCATCATGCTGATGTCAATCTCAAGCTTATTTTATATCATGGGTGGGCAATATTTATTTGGAAAAGTGTTACGACTCGTGCCTATATCAGGCTATGATGATGGGTTTGATAGCTTAAAATTTATACTCTTACCGGTGATGGTTTCGGTGATCAGTGGTTTGGGAGGGGGAGGTCGGTGGTACCGTACGTTATTTCTTGAAGAAATGCATAAAGATTATGTGAAAACAGCCCGTGCAAAAGGATTATCTGAACGACGTGTGCTCTTTCGCCATGTACTTAAAAACGCGATGTTACCTATTTTAACCGGTGTGGTGGTGATTATTCCGACGTTGTTTATGGGAAGTTTGGTGTTGGAATCTTTTTTTGGTATTCCAGGACTTGGCAGTTATTTAATTGATGCGATTTACCAACAAGATTTTGCCATTGTGCGTGCGATGGTATTTTTAGGTTCGGTGTTGTATTGGGTGGGATTATTGTTAACCGATGTTTCTTATGTGTGGCTTGATCCGCGTGTGAGGTTTGCATGAATCGTGATTGGCTTTGGAGTGATGGTTGTTTTTTAGGTATTTTGTTCGTGAGCGCGTTATGTATTTTTTGGAGTATGCGCAAGCCACATCATCGAATGGCATTTAAACGCTTGTTTGACAAACCGGTGGCTGTGAGTGCAGCTGTTTTTCTTTCATTTTTTTTAAGCATTGCGGTAATCGATTCAATTCCTGAGTTGCAAACCGCAGGCCACGTATCGCAATCTATGCACCACATGACGTTACTGGATAAGGTTCTTGCGCCGGTGGGTATGGTGGGTGTAAAAGGCGAAACTACCTATTCAGCGCCGCTGGCCCTTACGTCTTATGTCAGTAAAACAGTTTGGGTCAACGGTGTGGCAGAGCAGGTATACCCACGTTTACGTTATCCTTCAGAGTATTTTAAGCATGCGTCGGATGTCCGTGTGTTTTGTGCGCATGTGGTTGAAAAGGCATTATTAGATAGTTTTTTGTGGGTGTTTGCTTTCTCGGTGGTTGTATGGGGTACGCGTCGTGTTTTGACCCAGGAAAAAGGTCTAAGCATCGTGCCAAGCATGCCTTTTTTTTCTGCGTTGGTGACGTTATTTATATGCCTAAGCATGGTGTTTATTTTTTATTACATATCGCGTGAGTTTCATGTGTTTGGTACGGGAAAAATAGGGCAAGATATTTTTTATCATGCGATTAAAAGCGTACGGACCGGTTTGGTGATTGGTTTGTTAACCACGGTGTTTATGATGCCTTTAGCGCTTTCGTTTGGTGTTATGTCAGGTTATTTGGGAGGGTGGGTTGATGATGTTGTTCAGTATGTTTATACCACGCTGAGTTCGATACCGGGCGTGTTACTTATTACAGCCTCTGTGCTTTCGATACAAACCTATTTAGTTAATCATCCAGACTTAGTCTCTAATTTAGCTGATGATGCCGATGCGCGGTTGTTAGCATTATGTTTTATTTTAGGTTTAACCAGTTGGACCACGTTGTGTCGCCTGATTCGCGCCGAAGTTTTAAAATTACGTGAAATTGATTTTGTTTTGGCGGCTAAAGCTTTAGGTACGAGCCGTTTTAAAATTATGACGAAACATTTATTGCCAAATGTCATGCATATCGTGTTGGTGACGATGGTGTTAGATTTTAGTTTTCTTGTACTCGCAGAAGCCGTGCTTGCCTATATCGGTGTTGGGGTGTCCCCCATGACCATCAGTTGGGGAAACATGATTAACGCCGCACGATTAGAGCTTTCACGGGAGCCCGTGGTGTGGTGGCCTATTTTGGCGGCGTTTAGCTTTATGTTTATGCTGGTTTTATCCAGCAATGTATTTGCTGATGCCGTACGCGACGCGTTTGATCCACGACAAGACGGTTAGTAGTTATGGCACACGATGACCTTCCTCTTCGTCGTAACTTTCTTCGTCGTAACTTTCTTCGTCGGGATAGGTGTAAAAAATACCAAGAGACAACGGTAACGATGACGACGATGACGATTGGTTTTCTATATCAGATGAATCATCCGATGAGGACCAAAAACGCTCTGAGTCGGGGTTATCTGAGTAATTGTGATGATTTTCTTCGGGTTCCTCGGATGTTTGTTCTAGTTCTAGAGGAACAGCTGGATTTTCAGTATGTTCAGTTTCTGGAACGACCTGAGCTTTTGAACGAGTAAGCCAATATGATGCATAGAGCATACCAGCGGAACCAGTTAAGATTGCAGCAATATAAAAAGGATTCCAATGTGACCAATAGCTTGCATCCTCATGGTCTGAACTTGGATCGGCCGTAGGAGTACTTGAAGGTAAACTTGTGGGCTCTGCACTAGGATCCGCACTCGGATAGGCCGTAGGATCACCGGTTGGTAACCAAGTGGGTTCTCCTGTTGGTCCAGATGTTGGTCCAGATGTAGGCATCCCCGTTGGATTGTTTGTAGGCAAACCGGTAGGCGATGAACTTGGAACCGCACTCGGGTTGGCGCTTGGATTGGCCGTAGGATAACCTGAAGGCAAATTTGTTGGCCATGAAGTTGGCCATGAAGTTGGCCATGCACTTGGATCGGCACTCGGATAGGCCGTAGGATCACCGGTTGGTACCCAAGTAGGTTCTCCAGTTGGTCCAGAAGTTGGTCCAGAAGTTGGTCCAGATGTTGGTCCAGATGTTGGTCCAGATGTAGGCATCCCCGTTGGCTCGCTTGTGGGCAAACCGGTAGGCGATGAACTTGGAACCGCACTTGGGTTGGCACTTGATGTTGGTCCAGATGTAGGTATCCCCGTTGGCTCGCTTGTGGGAAAACCGGTAGGCTGTTCTGTAGGTGCATGTAGCCACACATTTTCAAAAGGATGCGTGATGGTAATTTCATTTGTGATTTTGACGAGGCTCGTTGTTGGTTTCAAATCAATGGGCGTAATGTTAGCGGTGTTATCTGTGTTCGTTAGATTGACATCATGCGTGATGACGAAGTCATCGGTGCACTCATAAAAATCTAATCCTGGAGGAAGATTTGATGCATCAAGATTAAGATTTGAATCAAGTTTAACTGTGAGCATTTTGGAGCCGAGATTACCTTCATAACTTGCTGTTAGGCCCGTAGCCACAATATTTCCATCGTTATCTAAGGATACCGCGGAAAATATATCGCCCTTTATTCCCGCTAATTTATAGAGTTTGTTGTCATAAAATATAATGGCATCATACGCGCCAACGGTGTTTACGTTACTTCGTCCCACAGCCAAAGGACGATTATTTTTTAATACCATATCTTGAAACATTATATTGCCCGTGCCTGCAACGGTTGTGGCATTGATGGTATGTCCCGTGCTGCTATTCAGTGTAATGATGGTTCCTTGCTGATTCCATGTGCCTGCTAAAGTAACGGTATCACCCTGTGCCCGTATTGCGTTTATGATTAAAGAGGTGGGATCGAGAGGTATTAAATCTCTCACCCAAATCATCTCTCCATTTGAATTAATTTTAAGTATCGATGAATAAAAAAGACTGCCTTTATTGACACCATTTAAAAGATATTGTTGGTCGTTTGTTTCGGTCATGCAGTTAAATGTTACTGTATGTGCCATGGGGTATTGATAAGCAAAATGTAAGGTATTATTGGGGTAACGCCCCACAGCCAGTGAATAGTCTCCAGCAAACAGGAGATCGTTGTTCGTTGTTCCTAGTAGGCTATACGCGCGTGTGGTTTCTGTATGCCCAGTAAATTCAAAACAATCAATGAGTGTTCCATTTAAATGTGTCTCACATAACAACGCATTGGTTTTTGTTTTAGCAATAGCACCCGATGCATAAACAGCATTATCATGATAGGTGTTGGTGTAAAACTGAATATTTGTACCACCAACCAGCATCGCGTTATACGTGAGTTCGCCTTCTGGATTTAATGTCGTTATTATTCCGTCGTAATATGGATGGCCTCGATTATGAGTCCCGGATGAAACAATCGAGCCATCAGGTGTGATAGCTGCGCTCGTTAAGCTGTATGACTCGCCAACTTCACCTTGTTGGAGACTAACCCAGGTATCGTCATGACTTTGAGCACGGGCGCGAGGCAATACACACAATAAACTCATAAGACCAAGGGATGAAGGAGCGAGAAAAGCCGAGGTTAAACAGGCACCTATCATGCATGTGATAGCATTGGAGGATTTCATGATGTTTATTCCTTAGTTATTGGACACTTCCATGATGTTTCTGAACATGTATTCCGTTCCACCTTATTCTTTTGTGGTGGTATGCCAGGTTTTTTAATTAAATTAATTTTATAAGCAACTTAAGAGCACTTTGGTTTATTATGAGCTAATTAAGATTTTTTGTAAAGTATTTTTCCTGTTTTAGACTCGCTTGCAACACGTTTAAGCCAATGAGCGGCCGGGTGAAAGGTAGACTTTTGGTTATCAATCACATGATAAAGCAATTCGATCGACCAATTATAATTGGCTTCAAGAATAACAGGACCTGTGTTAGATATGATGACATCAAACGAGGCACTTCGAATGGGGAGTAAGGTTTGATGAGCTTGAAGACAGATAGATATGGCGTGCTTCAATTCGTTTTTTAA
>Ga0100402_1004172_pt1 | contig 15392 bp, 8 predicted proteins | sample CryGeyme20150102_FD_80419 | JGI IMG/M metagenome (GOLD analysis project Ga0100402, IMG submission 80419) | Groundwater microbial communities from Crystal Geyser aquifers in Utah, USA - Crystal Geyser metaG 2015-0102 | ecosystem: Environmental > Aquatic > Deep subsurface > Groundwater | place...
AACTAGTGGTGTGTGTATACAGAGCAGGCTAGGCACACGACCTAATAGAGTAAGACCTAACTCCTGAGTCCTATCATAGGAGACAAGGTAAACTGCCGTAGTCCACCTGGGCTTAATTTGCAAGAAGCCCATATCCCAATGGAAATTGTGGTAGGATTGTTGACTTTTTCCGAAGCTATCCCATCATCCCATCGCCCACAACTTCTACGGTACCTAGTAGGTCTAGTAGTATGGTAGATTAGCACAACCTGAATTGTACAAGTCAATACAGTTTATCTCTTGAAAAATAATGCTCTCTAGAGTCTTTCAATCAGCGGCACAGACCGGCTGTCGGCGAAGCAGCCGAGATGTATCCTTAATAGTCGGCAAAGCCTCTGCAGTCTCCATAACCTCCCGACGACCTCAATCATCGTCGGCAGCAGAATCGCCGTCGGAAGCTTCCACCTCCAGTAGTAAATACTCTTACGCCATTGTCGATCATTCTGATGCTTATCAATCATCGATGAAAGGTCCTCACGGCAAACAACTGGAATTGGCTCAATTAGATGGAATGGGGAAGGACAATCCTCCCTTTAATCCCTTTTGGGATGATGACGACTACGACGATGAAGATATTATAGAGGGAGACGAGAGCGATGTCGATGATGATGATGACGAGGATGAGATCGAAGATGCTGATTCTCCGTACAATAACGATGGATCCTTGCGCTGGAGCAAGGCTCAATTGGCTACCTTTCGTGCCGGAGCTCCAGCCGGTGGCGTATTTGCGGTGGTCGAATTGGCCGGATCTCAACACAAGGTCACCTTGGACGATCTGCTCGTGGTCAATCTGTTGAAGCCGGTAGGTCACTACAAGGTAGGATCGACACATACGCTCACAGACGTCATGTTGGTCGGAAGTTCTCACCACACACTGGTCGGTATGCCCCACGTCAGTGGAGCAGAAGTTGATGTCATGGTCGAGGAGATTACCCAAGACGAAAAGGTGATTGTCTTTAAGAAAAAACGACGAAAAAATTACAAACGCAAGAAGGGATACCGACGCGATTTGACGTTTTTGAGAGTCTTGGACATTCGTCCTCCTGCGGAAGTTGGAGACTCATTCCAACAGCACGTGCCAAGGCAGGAGCCGCTGGGAATCAGTTAAGCGAGTATTTACACTATAGGATAAATAATATTACAGGAGGTGCTATGTAATCCTGCGTCAACTTTTTGCCTGTCCACCAGAATTCAGTCTCCTCTATTTGTTTGGAGGTCAGTGATGGGAGCGCTCGGATGAAACTCTGTTGCTGCTACTGCCACTCTGCGCCGGCTGCTTCACCCTGAGTAGTAAAGGAACCTTTGGTGTACCAGCCCCCTACGCCGACTTGAAGTTGCATGGATATCGTACCATGGAAGACAGTAATTGCTTGTTTACTACTTAGGAATCTTTAGGAATGTCTTCCGCTACTAGTAGTGCTAATGACAGGGCAAGAACGAACCTTGCATTTATATTTTTAGCTGTGTTGAAAGAGCCAGCATTTGGTACGATTCCGGATGCGTATTCAGCACATGAGATAAAAGGCATTGAGTAACCTTGGGCGTGCGCTCCCTTCTTTAAACTCTTTCCTCTGGCGCCAGACCAGAAAAGCTTTGTCGGATTCGATTCGACATCGTCGCAGTGAACTCAACAACTGACAAAGGCCTCCTGCGATGCACAATGGTTTCCGTGCCGATGTAGGATAATACCACGGGAAGCAGAATCAATCCATGACTGATGCCAAGAGCGACCATGGAGAGAAAAGAAATGCACACAGTTGAAAAGATCTCGCCACTGCTGAAGATAAGGGGAGTCACTCCCAAGAAAGTGGAAAGACCGCCCACTAAAATAGAAGCTCCCATTGTGCCGAGGGCATCCTTGACTTTCTCCTCACGGGTTTCACATTCAGATTCGTAATATCTCAGAAGAATGTGCATGATGAAGTCTATCAGGAGCCCAATGCTTACCACAAGAACAATGTATGTGATGATATTGATTCGGTAGCCAAACATTTGGAGTACCCCGATCATGTCGATGAAGAGAACCGAAATAGTAGGAAGAATGATAGGCACGGCAGACCAGTGCGGGATAAGGACAAATGCCACAGCACAAACACACGCCACACTCAAAATGATGGTGACTGCCAGTTGGTCAGCAGCGACTTCGTAAAAAGCAAAGATGTGCAGAAGCAAATCGTGTGCAAAAAAAGCATTCAATCCATCCTTTTGGTTCGCGGGTTGTTTATCTGTGACTTCACGTATTTGTCGCATGAATTTGATCTGTTCTTGAACATCATCCATATTTAGGTCAGTGACGTACATGGTTGTTTTGGAAGATGAAATAGTCCCATCGTCTCGCATCTCCAACATTCTGCCATACGTGTTTCGGATGTTGTCATTTTCCATGATAATATCCAGCTGTTCATAAAAAGGAAGGTTTTTGAGAGTTTCGTTTGTGGAGACAAAGGTACGGAATTCCCGTGCCCAGAAAAGAGGCGGCTTTTCATTGAGAGCGTCCACTTCATTCACCAGATCGTCGATATATTGCTCCATCTGCCGGCGAATTTCAGGGTCGGCCTGATCCACAAACCGGAAATTAAGCGACAGCATCAGAGCTCTGTCACTGTAGTATTCCACATTAGACACAAAATCTCCTGCGTATGAGTCTTTGGGCAGCAGATCTTTAAAATTGAATTCTTGCTTCATTAAAGTTGTGCGCCAGATGCAAACTCCAGCGAAGGCAGAAAAGACGAAGACAACAAAAACTTTCACATAGCGGTTCATCAGCTTTGTTGCAAACCATCTCATGAATCTGTCAGCAACATGTTCACTCAGCGGCTCGCTATAAGGGTCTTGCGCACGATGGGGACTGTTTCTAGACTCATGGATAGTAGCAACAGCTAAGGCTATCGGATCGGGTTCCATTGAATCATGTCGTCTCTCCCCAAACTCACTACCACTCTCCTTGGAATCCTTGGAAGCAGTCGGAGTCACCATGGGCGACGTTGGCGTCTCCTCTTCTGTTCGCTCGGCTTCCGATGTTTCGTCATCGTTCTTGGCTGCGGTGATGCAGACGCAACAATCCCGTCGGTTCTGCTGGATTCTACGTTCATCGAGAACCAGCAATGCAACAAAGAAAGTAATTTGATAGAAGAAATCGATAAGAATGGTTGGAAAAGCGTAATAACATAGCCAGCGAATGGGCAGAATGGTAGAGGTAGCCCCAAAGCCAAACGCCACCGCAGTTGTAAAGGTCGTGAGGAGGATGCTTTGTCCGACAGCGTTCATGGTCTTCTCGACACGCTCAACAGGATCGCCTGAATGGCCGGTGCGAAAGTATGCACCAGTGATGATGAACGTATCGTCAAGACCAATGCCAAAGATGACAAAGATGATCAGGTTTGTCATGAGTGTAATGGGTACACCTACATGTTGGTAATAAACGACGAGAAGAAACCACAAAGGTATCAGCGACAAATTCGAGAAAAAATGCAGCACGAAGAGCACCACTTGAATAAATGATTCCACTCACCAAAAATAAATAGTAATCCGTATCCACTCAAGATGGACATGAGTATCGTCACAACAGCCCCAATTCCCAACGTGGTCCTCGACTGTACTCTGTGCCACTTGAAAAAAATCATGCAGGTAAAGGCACACATGATGATAAATACCATCGGCAGCAGCGGTATATCACCAATAATGGCAGACTTGGCCTCGCTTTCAAAGGCAGATATTCCAGAAAATTCAAGGTGGTACATATTATCAGGCTCACTCAACCACCCATTTCGGGTTTCCATTAGAACCTCCGTCAAGTCGGCTTCAAACGCGCCTCTTTCGTTCTTCATGAACACCCAGCCGAAGAAACACTCTCCGTAGACTGGTCGTCCATTGGCATCTTCCTTGCCTTCCGCCAAGACAAAGGGCAGATCAACCAGCTCTCCATCAGGGAAAAAAACGGCATGCGCTGCACGAAACAGATCGTCCTCAGTCTTAATATTCTCTTCAAAATAAGTGCGGTTGTGGTTCCAGAATTTGGTGATGAACTTGATATCACATGTATTCTTGCCGACTACATCAATGTACGAATCGTCCTTTAAACACCGTTCTTCGTACTTTGGCGTGCTTCGAACGGCATCGATAATGTCAAAAGCTCTATGCATTCCCTCAATGGTAAAAATGTTTTCCATGTCGGCATGCATGAGGATATTGAATGCGGTACCACCTCCATATTTACGTTTCGTATTGTCCAGTCTGCCGTCTTCTAGCTCCACCACCTCCTCTTCTACTTCCGCAGTAGCATTTGATACTTGCTCTCCTTCCGCATTGGCGTTAAATTCCTGGTCTCCTTCCGGAACAGTGTCGGTGACAACAAAGTCACTAGCATCATCATCATCACCATCAAATTCAGCACTTGTTTCGTTTGGCATGCTTTTGTCGTAGTCGTCCACCTCCAACAAGTGTCGAAGTCTCCACTGTTGTTGTCGTCGTCGTCGTTGTCGACGACTGTCGGGATACCGTTTAATGGCTGGTAGGACATCGATATCGGTACCAATGTACATGCGATCATCACGAAGCCAGGTATCGTACTCGACAATCGGACTGTCGGCGGGTGTAAACAACTTTTCATTGTCGAGTCGTACCGTCAAGTTGGTACAATATCCTGCCACGACCAGTATTGACGACAACAGCGTCATGCTTACCAGCGTCACGCGAGGCCACCGTGCTGCTACCATGGCAGTGGCAACCAGAACTCGTAGCATTGCCGTACGAATCTCCTCCGTTACGTAACACCAACCACGATGGATCTTCTCGACGGCATCGGCGATCATGTGTGTCGGTGGAGGAATTGTGGTAGCCGTGTGAGGTTTCGTCTGTTGTTTGTTACGAGAATCAAAATCATCATTATCATCACCATCATCATCGTCCGGTGTTTGACTGGTCGTCATGGCCAATTTACTTGCATGCGGTCGCGCCTTTTGGTAGCTCTTGATTGGATCACAATGATAATTGTTGTTGTTGTTGTTGCTGTTGCCATCATTGCTATGAAGAGCACTCATATCGAGAGGATCCATTGCCTGCGAGTCCAGGGTTTCCAAGCGAGTCCGTTCTGTGAAGTGACTGTTGTTGTTGTTACTGGCGGCGATCGATTGGAACGATTGTTCGTGTAGCTGCTGCACCGGTGGTACTGGTGGTAGTTGTGGTGGTGGTTGTGACAGCACATCGTTCTCATCTACGTCCTCCAAGAGTTGATGATTTTCGTCACCCAGAGACACTAACACGGGTGGGTTTGTGGAACTCGATAGACTGGCAGATCGTTGGGGTTTCTCCGTCAATCTCCTTTGTTCAATGGCGCTTTTGTTGGCTGTAATATGGTTGAATGCGTATCATAGAAGCAAGAAAGGCAAGATGCAGAAGAGGTTAGAAGAAGTTGTGTTAGTGTTGTGACCAGACATGGTTGGGGAGAGTACAGTCACACAGCAAGACAACCATAATGTCCTTTGAATGGGAGGGAACGCATCATTTGAACTTTTTTACAAAAACGAAAAGGAATCAAACGTGAAGAATCTTATATGGAACGTCCACTGCCTCTTCCCACCCTATAACGTTGTCGTTGTGCATGTTTGCTCACCTGCACTTTCTAAAGTAGCCTCTTGACCCGCTGTTAGTATGGAATCACAACTATTGCTCTGCTGCACTACGCCCCTCTGTTCATGTTGCTGCTGCTGCTGCTCTCCTTGCTTCCCGTCGTTCGTCATAGTTGATATTCAGGTTATACGTCGTATGTATTCTACGACTCTTTTGAAACAAACGGGAAAGAAAAGGATTCTTTATTACACAGCAGTATTGCACCTTTTTCTTGTGAGAAAGATTGAATGGGTGTTAGTCCTGGGTCCTGGTTATTTATTGTATGTGTAAGAATGTAATGAAGCGAAGGCGATAATTCTAATTTCTAATAGCAAAAAGAAGTGCCTGTTTTATGGTACTACTACTGATGTAGTGAACCAGTAGTCGCTGTTTGGCTGGCACACCCGGAAACAGCTTATGGTGTGCTCTGCTATGCACAAAACAAAATAATAAGAAGCAATACTACTAGACTACTACTAGTAGTAGTAGTACTAGGTCTACTAGTACAAGTTCAAATTGTAGTGGTACTGCAGCCCCTACCATACCTGGTAAAACACTCGGTGTCGACGCGAGCATACCCGCCGAAAGAGCGATACAAAGTCGATCATAGGTAGTTTTCTTGCTTAAGTGAGCCCAACATTTTTGCGAGGAGATTCAGAGTCACTTAAGAGATCCAAGGAAAGGATGGCCAAAAATTTTTCAGAATACTTCTCAGCGGTGTGTTATTCAACTTGTTTACTGTAAAACTATTAAGATTACAAATACCCAACAGCTAAGAAGTCTGCCTGTTGAAATGTTTTGTCATGATATTTAGTTTAAGAATGACCAATTTAGTACAGAAGTCTGGTACTAAACTAGTACTCGAGTACCTGGTACTGTAGTGTATTTTTAATTCGTCTTTGGGATAATGATAACTATTTTTGTGTACGTGGTACCGGTAGCTACCAGTACGAAACGAACCCGCTTCAACGAGGCGCGCAAGATAATATACGAGAGTGTTGCTACCAGGTAGAGAGTACTACAAAAAATGTACCGTAATCGAATATGATAATATTATTATTATTATTATTTCAGCTAGTAGTCTACCAAGTGTGTGACTGCTCTAATAAATTAATAGGCACTGTGATGATGATTACGGTAGCTGTGATGGCAAGTCGAGCATTCGAATTACTATCCAACTAGGTCTACTACTCTTGTTAGTATGTACTCTATCTTTTGTATTACCATACGCAATAACTCGTAGCTCGGTGGTTTCTACGAATTTGACAAAGGTCAATAACAAAGGAGTTTAGGTGCATCAAAAGAAGGAGTTGCGCACTTGCTCTACTCTAGCTAGTAGTATTAGCTAGTAGGTGATGATGAGATGAGCGGAGGAAAAACAAGTCCAATTTCTCACCATGTCGGGCCCCACCAATTAAGAAGATAATCATTATCGTGTGCGCAAAGAAAGCTGCTTCTGCATCTGCCTTGTCTGCCAACAATTATACCAGGTAAGGAACCAAGCCTGCACTGGATAATTTTATTATGGGGTAGACTACGTTACCTTGACAAACACTTTTGCTTTTTTATAAGTTTGTATACTTAAAAATCGCTTAAGTAATCGGTGTCTTCAAGTTGAAAGCTGAAGCAACAGTCTGGTTCGTACAGTGGTTAGTACCCCGCATTGTGGAATTGCACAATCTTGCGGAAACCGTGGTTCGATTCCGCGACCGGACATTATATTTTACTTTTTTTGCTTTTGATACTTTCATTCATTCCATGGCTTTCGGGCATTCCTTTTTTATTTTGTGGCGATGTAGATGTTGCCATGGTCGTGATCGAATCTCAGTTACCACTACTGTCAACCACCACGACGCACCATCATCAATAAGTACCAATGGAACTTTTCCACACAGGTAAAGGCATTGCTACCACTGGCAACTATTGTGTACCACTAGTAACAACTATTATGCACACACCCAAGGTACTTTTTGACTGGGTGAGTAGTACTTTTTTTGCAGGATGCGCTTATCATGGTTGTATGGATTGACAAAAAGTGTGTTTTAAGCCCAGCAACAACCAGTAGAGTATGTCCTGTCACTGCTGCGATGTCCTTTGAATGCACGCATTGGGCGTGAGTGGGGGGAAGGGTGTGTGGGGCTCTTTTTGCAAGGTAGGAGGAGATAGTTAGCCAGCTAGTAAGGGCAGGATAACATTGTGTTAAAAAACGGGTGATTTATATAATATTCTTCTGATAGCGTAGCTATGGAAGTAGTATGCTTTGCCTGGTAGTATCCTACATTATTTATTTCGTTTTTTGTTCCTCCAGACTTTCAACAATATGTCGCACACTGTGAAGCTAAAAAGTTCAAACCCGTTGTCCGTTCGATGCGTGGCTGGTGGTGTTAAAATTACAGTAGATTCGGAATCGTCAGGAAAAACACGAGACGAAAATCATCAAAACCAACAAGTTAAATAAATACAGTAGTGTAATTTATTTCGTGGGTTTGCAAAGCCATTCACTTATTACTACTATCATCATCAGAGAGGAGTTTGCTTCAGTTGGTTTCCGCGTTTAAGTAGTAACAAAGCAAGTTTTATTCTAACAAAGACAAGAAGGAAAAAAAAGAAAAAACGCAACAAAAATAATGCCAGCTACGGCATTGCCTCGTGTCTACACGATAGGATTTCGTGCCGGACAGACCATTCAACATTTCTGGAGTACCCTGTTGGTGTACGCCGTGGGAAGTGACCATCCCGAATCCTTTGCCGTTTCGAACAAGTTATGGGCACGATTGCAAGAAGCATGGCCCGAAGTTCTCAAGACCGTTACGACATTTCCAGTCTGGTACAGACACTGGTGGATGGATCTGTTGCGCAACGATCCTGTTCATTTGTTCGTCGAAACGACGCTGCTGTTGAGCGTACTGTACATGATTGTGACGCGTACCAAAGATTATGCCGAAACTGGTAAGGATAAATTGACCAAGGCAGAAGAAGATGATTTGATTTATGAATGGAAAACAAAGCTACGAGCTCCTTTGGCTGTGCCTCTTACCGAGGGCACTAATTCTGGTGATGGTTCCAAGGATGTTCCCGAATTCGTGGTGCACAAGGTAGAAGGAACACGTATGGAAGTGACAATGGACACGGATCCAACACACTACAGTGTGGTTAACTTTGGAACCTTTGATTTCTTGGGATTTTCGGCCGAATTTACGAGCACCAACGCAACCAACAATAATCCCGTCAAACAGGCCAGCAAGGATGCCCTCGAGCGGTACGGATGCGGTGCCTGCGGGCCAAGAGGATTTTATGGGACCATTGATCCTCATCTCAAATTGGAAGCTGAATTTACCAAATTCATGGGCACGGACGGAGCCATTTTGTATTCCGATGGAGCTTCTACTGTCAGTAGTACCATTGCAGCCTTTTGCAAGCGAGGAGATTTAGTGGTGGTCGATGAAGGAGTTCAGGAACCCATTATTGCCGGTGTCAAATTGAGTCGGGCCTACGTCAAGTGGTTCAAACACAATGATATGGTATGTCTCGGAAGTTTTTTTTGTTATTATTTTTGTTCACATGTTACCCATCATCCTGTGTGCTCTTCGTAAAATTTTATTTTTCGATTTATTTATTTCTTTATTTCTTCAACCTCACATCAATTTGAACACGACCAATCGACTTACCAGGACGACCTCCGCCGTGTTATGGAAAGCGTCGCCGCCACCGACAAGAAGATGAATCGCAAATCCAATGTGCAGCGTCGTTTCATCATTTGTGAAGGCCTGTACAAGAATACGGGGTTGATTGCTCCTCTCGACAAAATTGTAGACATGAAGCACGAGTTTCATTATCGATTGATACTCGACGAATCTTACTCGTTTGGAGCTCTAGGAGAAACTGGTCGTGGTGCCTTGGAATTGTTTGGCAAAAAGATTATGCAAGATGCCGAAGTTGTTACGATTGCATTGGAAAATAGTATGGGAGGCGTTGGTGGAGTGACTATTGGAAACGAAGAAGTTGTGGATCATCAAAGGCTCAGTGGATCAGGCTATTGTTTCAGCGCGGCCTCTCCCCCCTTCACTGCCAGTGCCGCTATCGAATCTTTGAAACAATTAAGGGACCGTGGCGCAAAAGAGCTCTTGCCTAAATTGAACGAAAACAGGCAATATCTATACGACAAACTCCGAACGTTTTCGGAGTTGCAAGAAGATTTGATTTTGATATCCAGTGATATTCGTTCTCCCATTGTTTTATTGGTCTTGGCAGAATGCGAAGAGACGGTAGATATTGACGAAACCGTCTTTTTGTCCGAGGTGGTGCGAGAATGCATTCGCCGTGGTCTAGGAACCATATCGGCAGGACAGCACAACACTCGTGCTGGTGTGCAGCTCTTGCGTGCCGAACCTCAGCCATCCATTCGCATGTGCGTGAGTGCAGCGCACACCAAAGAGGAAATTGATTTTGCCGTGGATGTTCTAAATGAAGCCCTCGGTGTTGTGATGAAACGTTATGTCGATGGAGAAATTTAGAGGGAGGCTGTTGTTTTGTCTCTGATTACTGAAGACTTGTACCATGAAAGTGAAATTATATTGGTGCAATATTTGTGGTTCAATATCTCATTATCATAATAATATTATATAATATTACTAATACTTTTTGAGATACTCTGTCATGTATCTTTCAACAGGTGTTGCGTGGATGGAGAGGCCACCGCCATGTTCAGTCGTTCGTCCTCGGGAATGTACGCGTACCGATCACCTTCCAGTACCACAGAGGTTGTTCTCTTCCACACCGTCAAACAATTCCGTACCGATCCCCAATTGGGAAGCGGTACTTGCAACACTCGATGAAAAGAGGCCTCCATGACAATTTGAAAATCAGGACTCGTGCTGCGTCCCCAGGGATAGACATTATCGGGAGACTCTTGTCCTTCCATGGACAAAGTCAGTGTACTACCTAGCCATTCTCCGACATGGATCACCGTGTCACCGGTATAATTTTGTAACGATGCCATGGACAGTGTCAAATCACTATTTTCTGTCGGTTGTTCGTAGTCATCGGGATAAATCAGTAACAAGGTGGCACTGGGAAAGAGGGATAGCATTTCCGGTCCACCCTTTTCAATTTTCGTAAAAGGTGTGGCTGGTATGCCTGCTGCCTTGCAATCTGCGTCTACTTCTCGATCGTACGTCGTAATGGTAACACCACGTTCTCGCAGCAGTCGAGCCCAGTATCCAGCACCTGCTCCCATTTCGACCAGGGGAGCGTAATGGGCACAAATGTTCAAGGCGCGTTCGTCAGGAATGGCCCAGGCGTAAGCTTCCATGGCGTTTTCATCTTCCGCTTCGAACAAGTCACCCCGATGATTCTCGTCTAAATCGGGATCCAGCAACTTGTGAAAGTCGGGGGGCAACGTCAATCGATTTTCTTTCCATTTTGTGTACAATTCATTCCCATTCAGGGGTGGATAGTTACTATGGTCGATCAGCTCTTCCTCTCCGTCATTGTCATCATTGTCGTCCATTGTTGCATCTTTTAGTTGTGCGGTCTTCATAATGAATTGTTGTTCTATGAATGGTAAAAGGTTCTTGTCTACAGAATGATGCTCCAGGCCAGTTCTCACCTTTTGATACACGAGATAAAAACACCAAGAGAAAAGTATTAATTTTTTTTTTGAATGGCGTCGATTGTACAACCCGATCTCTAATGAAAACTGACCAATTAAAAGTATTTTTGGTCTTCGTGTCACACATTTCTTTTACAGCACAGCGCACTCAGCACATTCAGCACATTCAGCACCTCACACTTCCTGCAAACAACTACATCTGCAGCTCTTCATTACACAGTTCCTTCTCACTTCTACAACAAATATGATGCTTCTGTTGCGATCTGTTTGGATTTTCATCGTCTGTTTCCTCTCCTGGGGACCAATTATAGCTCCATTGCCCTTGTTGGGAAGTCTGGGAGGTATATTGAAAATTTTGGGCTACATGAATTCCGGACTCCTACTAATGTTTCATTCGATGCTCTTGCTGGGATACGGTAGTCTGGTCACCCTCAAGCTGATGTCCAAAAACAGTACCAAAACACTGGCAGCCATTAGTGTAACGACCATTGGAAGCATTGTCTTGTCGGCTGTAGTAGCTCTGTTGACATGCTCTCCAGAATGGGTCAAAAATCCAATAGCGCAAACGTCGCTATCATCGTCATTATCAACAAATTTGTTACATCCCAAAGGCGTAAGCTTTTCCAAATGGATCTCACCTGCTTCCGCCTGCGGGGAACTGAGCTTGTACGATAATGAAACGACAACCTACCGATCATCTCTCCCGCCCATCGGTCCTGGCTCCAGGGATGATTCCTTCATGAATCCGTTCACGCGCTTCATCATGAGCGGATTTAACGACGACGAACCGACCCGTCTCAAAGCGGTGTTCTTTTCTGTTCCAGATCAATACAGGAGAAACAACGATCGACGTCCTGGACTGGTCATTTTTATTCACGGTGGAGGTTGGTGGACTGGAGATCCCCGGGCATCACCCGGTCCTTGTCACGCAGAATTTGCTTTTTCGCAAGGTTGGTCCTATGCACACATTGACTACCGATTGCTTCGTAATGGTTGGTCGGGTGATGTTCAACTGCAAGATGTCAAAGACGGTATCGGCCACCTTTTAGATACGTACGCTACGGTTGTCGACCTCCGCAAAGTCGTGGTGATTGGTTCCAGTGCGGGCGCTAATCTTGGTCTGACAGCATCGTACCAGCTCAACAACGAAAAAGCTAATTTGACGCATCCAATCATTGCGGGAGTACTCGTCGTGGCACCGTCTACGTCTGTTACTATTGGGACAGGCCCAAACTCTATCCCCAGATGGGCTGGGGCATGGAACGAACGTGCTGCCACGGAACGATTTTGCGAGGGAGTTTTCGATTGCAACAAGCGATTGAGTCCACTCGAGCACGTGACAAAATATACTCCCCAAACGGTGATTATCCACGGAGTCAGCGATGAATGGTATGCGGTCCACCATTCAAGGGCGCTGGCCAAAAAGTTGGCTCGCAATAATATACCGTACGTGTATCTGGAGCCTCCACTGATGCCACATTGTATAGATCTGGCACAAAATAGCATTCCTTATCAAATGGGCAGCTCGGCATTCAAAGAACTCATGCAGTCTCTGTAGCGATGTAGGAAAAAAAAAACAACTGGGATTATATAGCAAAACTGTGTGAAAGGGGAGGTTGGCGCAGGGAATGACCGGAACCGCTAGACTTTGCATGCTAGATAGAGTAACAATTAATAGTGTACACTACATGAAAGTAGGCGGAAACTTTATTTTTTAGCCGCTGATGTGTGCATTTTTCTCCGCTGTGACACTATTACTAGGCGTGTTTGTTGGCTGAAGGCCAGCAATCGGAGTAGAACAAGACTCTGAAACAGAAAATTCAGCAGTTTTGACCGCTTGCTTTTCTTCCAGAGCTCGTTTGCGTTTGCGTTCAACATAACGAGCCCATTTTTGCGTTTCGCATTCTTCAGCTTCGTTGATTCGACGATACGAGTCGGCAAATAAAGTGGATTGATGTTTGTGAAGAAAGCGAACAAGGTCATTGACTTTGGCGAGAATTTGCTTGCATTCTCCTTCGTAGACTTGCAACACGTGTCGTTCGGCGTCGGTTCCGTTAAGTGTTGCGGGCTGCTGCTCAGCCAGTAGATCCGGAATCTTGAGACACAACCGAAGTAAGTGCTCGCAGCCATACACTTCACAAGGCAACAGTGGGCGGTGGCCATCTCCCGCTTTGGTCTTGCTTCTACGGATACTGCCAGATTTGCTTGATTGAGCATCTACCTCTGTCTCTGCCTTGCCTGTCTTTTGTGTTGCGTTTTCAGTGAAAGGTCCAGTTGATTCGTTTTGAGGAAACTCGATCTTGACGCCATCCTTTTCTGTTTTTGCATCGGCCACATCCTTCATGCTTACGTCCTTGGTAGTTACAGGAGTGCCATCTTCTTTGGTGGGAACATCGGCAGCCGTTGTATCGTCCTGGAGATTGCTAGAAGAGGAGCCAGAAATTGGCACGACGAAGGTTGACTCAACGACCTTGTATTGTGGCAGTTCTTGACAATACAACAATCGGAAGGGTAAAGCATCATCAAAAAACATGGCAATTCCTTCTACCATGTACTTCCATTCTTGTTTTTTCTTTTCCAGCTTTTGCTGCAGCTCTTCCGCTTCTGTAGTATTCTCGGTTGAGTTGTCAGCTGTTTTGATGGTTGCCTCACACATTTCGTTGTTGTGAGGAACTTCCTTTTTGGCATCAACGGATGTTTTCATGGCAGCATGAATCAACTCCAGCTTGGACTCGAGATACATATCTAGCACTTGACGGACTGTCACGGATGCCGGAAGATTTGGCACCATGTCGCACTGCGTAATAATTTCCCAGGCTTCTACCATGCACTTCTTGAGGGAGAAAGGCAGGGCAACCTTATGCTGGTCCTGTGCGCTTCGCTTGGAGGCCAATCCTCGAAGCCTTAATTTGTATTCCCGTTCCAAAGCAATCTTGTCCCATACTTTCTGATTTCCCAGCTTTGCTTTCTTCATCGTTTTCTTGTTGTTCGGAAGCTGTACTGCAGCAGGAGTCACCACTGGCTTGACGGATACGACTTCCTTTTGGACCTCGTTCGTTATTATTATTTGTTTTCCAGTTTCCTGTTCTTTCTTTTTCATCATTTCTTGAATGTTATCCATACGTTTGCGCCATTCCTTGAGAAACGCAGCTCCGTCACCTTGCGTCTTCTTGCCTTGTCTCATTTCCGTCATCAATGCCTTGTGCTCTGCGTGGTACCGATCGGCAATGCGTTTGGATTCATCGTTCGTTTCCATGATTTCATCCTCGGCAACCCAACGATCCCAATTAACGGCCCAATTATTATAATGTACAAAATAATACCATTTCGGTGTCTGAGCCGCTTGTTCCAAAATATCACGTATCTCTTCTTCGCTGCACACCAGACCAATTTTAACTTGCTTGTTGTGATTGACACCCCAGAGCGACCGTCGAACGACGGCTTCGTACCACAGACCACTGGCTTCATCTTTGGCATACACACGTTGTTTGGGTTGAAATTTCGAAGGAGGACGAAAGTCTTCGTCATGATGATGATCATTATTGTTTTCTTCATCACCGTCGTTGTTACCATCATCAGCAGCATCATCGTTATCGATGTCGACATCCACGTTGGCATTATTATTATTATTTTCATTAGTAGTAGTATTTTTGTGCCACTCGCTGGAACTAGACGGCACCGTCTCTGCCATAGGTAATATTGAAGACTGTGAGTCCATCTCTGCAATATATTATAATATAAAAAGTACTCTAGCTTGATAAGATTAGTATGCTTTCGTAAAGTGGAAACAGGGTTTTATGTTTTATGTATGGTTTGTCATTGCCAGTAAACTTTCAGAATTGTTTGTTTTTGATCTTGTGCGGGTTGGACTGGACTGTCAAACAGATGCTAAATGGACACCCGGGCAAATTGTAGAAGCAAAAGCAGGAAGGGATAAAAAAAGAAACCGAATTTATTACTACTAGACTACTATTCCAACATAACAGGTAGGTCTAGCTAGTAGACCTAGAGTAGTTGCACTACGCTAAAAACCAGGGGTTTTAGAGTGTTCAAATATATATATTATGAGATTAGAACTAAAGTAATCTGAGTTGTAATCTCAGAGGCGCAGATCTTCGCAGGTCAAGCACAATGT
>Ga0100402_1004180_pt1 | contig 15359 bp, 8 predicted proteins | sample CryGeyme20150102_FD_80419 | JGI IMG/M metagenome (GOLD analysis project Ga0100402, IMG submission 80419) | Groundwater microbial communities from Crystal Geyser aquifers in Utah, USA - Crystal Geyser metaG 2015-0102 | ecosystem: Environmental > Aquatic > Deep subsurface > Groundwater | place...
TTGATTTGAAAAATAGCAGTTGTATTTATCTGTATTTCAAATCCTATTAATCCTACTAACCGACAGCTCAGCGAAGCTAATCCTTAACCATAATATTCTACAAAAAAATAGCAGGGTACAGTATGGCAAGCCTTTTCCCTACAAATCACAAAAAAATCATTTCTCCAAAATTATTTTCTCTTCGCTCGTAAATCCATACAAATCATACAAAAGTTGATTTAATTCATTTTCAGTTTTTCTGATTTGAGAAAGCAGACTTTGAATTGTCTTTTGTTCGCTTTCAAAAATTTCTATCCATTCTAGTTTTTGTTTGGGAGAAAAAATAGCTTTTTGTTTGGTTATTTCACTTTGAAAATCTGCAAAATCTAATTTGTACCAACTCACTAATTTTTTAGAAAGTTTGGAAATACTAAATTCGGCTTGAATGAGTTTGCTAAATTTCTGATTATTTCGGTTTACCGTTTCTGACCAAATTTGTAATTGCTTTGCTTTTTTCTCAAAAATCTCTTTTTCAGAATCCGACAAAACAGGAACAGGAACTTCAACCATTTTATTATAATCTAGCTTATTCCTTCCCTTTTCATTTGCATTTCCATAAGCAACAAACTTCAATCTTTTATAAAACTCAAAAACCTTAGAATTGAGAAAAACAGACAAAAATAAATCTGCATTCGAAATCAAATAAGACGAATTATTTATAAAAAATCCTTCTTCATCATAGAAAAAGTAATGATTTAAAGCAGTATAAATGTAAACTATTTTAGGTTTTTTTATCTCATCATAATAATCACAAGACCTTAAATTATAAGGTGTTTTTCCTTTATCTCCTCGTTTTGAAAGTTCTTTATCAAACTGTTTTAAGTAATTATAAATTCCTACATAATTAGTTGAAGAAATCTCAATATCAAATTCTGTATTGATAAAAAAGTAATCAGTTGCATTATTCAAATGCCATTTTTTTATATCTATTGGATTTATGTACGGTTTTATCAATTCTGCACTTTTTGGGTCTTTGTTTATAATTTCTTCTTTTGTCTTTTTATCAATTATAAAAGCCTTATTCAATCCTGTCAATATTCCTCTATACATTCCATTTTGAGAATAGTCTTTTAGAGAAATGACTTGTTTTAGCTTTGAGTTTGTATCCTCCTTTTCAAGTTTTTTTCCTGTTATTTTGTCTAAAATATTTTGATACATTGCATCAGCAAATGTCCATTCGGTAGGATTTAGATTTTCCTTTTTGATGGTAATTTTCAGTTCGTTTTGAGCATTTATTTTGGTGGCAAAATGTTCTAGCCCTTCTTCTCCTAAAAGTTGTTTTGTGATAGGAAAATAATCAAAATCGTTGTCTGAATTTCTATTTTTTAGAATAATAATTTGAGGTTCTGTCGCTGCATCATCAAAAACTTTTACTTCAAAAAAATCTATAATCATCTGAATATCAAGAGGTTTCAAACGGTTTCTGAGAAGTTGTCCGTATTTTGTTTTGAACCATTTGTTTGGCGTGATATATCCCAAAATGCCGTCTTTTTGAAGAAGTTGTAAGGCTTTTTCATAAAAATAAACATACAAATCTGCCGTTCCTGTGGCTACGGTTGAATAATTTTGCTGCAAATAATCCTTTTGTTTTTCATTCAATCTTTCTTGACGTACATAAGGAGGATTTCCAACAATGACCGTAAAATCTTTTACTTTGAAAGCAGTTTTCCAATCAAACGCTTTTTTATCAATTTTTTTATCAGAAATAAGTGAATTTCCTACTTTGATATTATTAGAAAGGTCGTTTAATTTTCGACGCATTTGAGCCGTTTTGAGCCAAAGAGAAAGCTGTGTAATAGAAATACTTTCGGTATTCAAATCGACACCAAAAATATTATTTTCCAAAATCTGATGAATCAAATTACTTTCCTGTTTTTTGACAACACTCGGCAAAGGCGCATCAAAAATGCTTAATAAATTTGTTTTTTTGGTTTCAGTAGAATCTGTATTTTTAGGTTCTTTTTTTTCTTCTTGTCTTGCCAAAATGCCTAGTTTTAGGTTTTCTATCCATTCGTATTCATAAATAAAAAAGTTCAAAACTTGATTGAGAAATGCTCCCGAACCACACGCAGGGTCAAGCACCGTAACGGTATCTAGCCATTTTTGATAGATTTCAATCTTTTCTTGTAATTCGCTCGTTTGATTTTCTGTATAATTTTCTATTTCGTCCCAAGAAAGCAACTCATCAAGTATTTGAAGTTCTGATTTTTTTTGATGACAAAGTTTTCCGACACTCTCTTCAATGATATATTTTGTAATCGGAATTGGTGTATAAAAAACACCGTCTTGTTTTCGTTTTCCACTATTTTTGGGTTCTTTTCCTGCTTCAATGGCTTCCAAATCTTCCAAAAGTTCAGTTCTTTTTTGATCGATTTCATTTAGAGAATGTTCGAAAATATGCCCCAAAACATTGATGTCAATATCGGTTTCGAAATTATATTGATTGAGTGAATTAAGTAAATTTTCTAAATTTTCGCTGTTAGTAAAAATAATCGTGTCCAGCACTTTATCAGGCGCAAAAAGTCCACCGTTGTAGCCATAAATATCGTATTTTTTGCTTTTGAAACCTGTATCAATAAAACGAAAATGATGCTTTAATCTATCATAAAGTGTAACAATGTCGCCTTCTTCAATTCTAGTTTTCCATTCTTCAATAATAGTTTGGATAAGATTGGGAGGCAAAAGTCCTTTATCTTTGGCAAAACACATAAAAATAAGTCGGTCTAATAACTTTTGTGTTTTTTCGAATAATAAAAGTGCATCAAATTTTTTATTCTGACGAGCCAGCGACAAAAAAATGAGTTCTTTTGAAAGCTGATAGCGATTATAAAATTCCAAAGTCAGTTCTTCTTCTCGTGCAATAGATTGTTTTTTGAGCTGCAAAGGCAAATCACTCAATAAATTATCTTTTTGTAGCAGCGTATAAAGAATAGTAAAATTATCATAATCCAAATTGAATAAATCAAATTCTTCGTGTTCGTAGGCATTATCCAAGTACAGACGCAAAAAACGAAAATTTGAAGTGATTACATACCTACAATTTGGGTGCTGTCTTTTATATCCAAAGGCTTGATTTTCGATACTTGCCATCAAACGAGTACGCATATCTTTTAGCTCAATGACTGCCAAAACGGTATTTTTTTCTGGATTACCTTCTTGATTATTTAATAAAATCCCTCCGTCTGCTTTTTTGCTATCGTTTGGGTTTTTGAGTTCTGTAAGCAGGTTATGATTTTGATTTGGAAAAAGTGTATAATCCAAAACATTTACAAAAAGGTCTTTCAAAAAACCTTCTTGATATTGTTCTTCCTTTACTTTGCTCAAATTTTCTTGTACAGATTTATCTCCAAAATGCGCTACAAATTTTTGATAGGCATTTTGGATAGCTTCTGAATTAGTTTTGGTTTGTTCTCTAACAAAACTTTTGAGTACACTTTTTTGAAAAATTCCCATTTTTTATAATTTCAGTAGGTAAAACGGCTTGCCTTTTCCTATGATAGTATTTTGTGTTTAATAAAAATCCACAGTAGTTTAGGAAAAGGCTTGCCTTTTCCCTACCAATAAAATGATACAATTATTTTTTTTCAATCAATTTATCGTCATCGCCGTTGTTGGTGTCCTCACCAACGACTTTCACACTAACCATATTACTAATCACAGAAAGTACAACATAAAGCAAAATAATCAAAGGAATGCCCAAATACTGCAAGAAAACCAATAAAAGAACACTTGAAAGAAGAAAAATATAACGAATTTCGTTTCCTTTGAAGGCAAAAGATTTGAATTTTAATGCAAAAAGTGGAAGTTCTGCCACCAAAAGCAAACTCATCACAACTGCCAAAACAACTAATAAAATAGGGTTTAGAATAATTTCTTCATAAGTTGGATTTTGCAATAAAATAAGAGGAATTGAGCCAATCAAAATAGCATTTGCAGGTGTAGGAACACCAATAAATGAATCTGACTGACGAGTATCTACATTAAATTTTGCCAAACGCAAAGCCGAAAAAATAGCAATCAAAAGCGCAACATAAGGCAAATAAGAATCCATTGCTGTCGGAATTTGTCCATCAACTAAACTTTGTGATACTTTTTCCAAACTTGCCGAAATCATTAGTTGATACAAAATAAAAGCAGGTAAAACACCAAAAGTTACACAATCAGCCAAAGAATCCAATTCTTTTCCGATAGGTGAACTTACTTTTAACATTCTTGCTACAAAACCATCTAAAAAATCAAAAATAGCTGCAATTCCGATGCAATAGGCAGCAATATCAAGGGAGTTTTTGAAGCTAAAAATAATACCGATGCAGCCAAAAAATAAATTGCAACAGGTCAAGAAATTAGGAATATGTTTTTTCATTCGGATAGTTTTTTGTTGATTTACAGTAGCTGACACCTTCCAAGGTGTCAGAGTATTATAATGATAGCTTGAGAGTATTATAATGATAGCTTGGAAGCTATCAGCTACATTTAAAATAAAAAATAAAATGATAAAAAAAATAAATATACAAATTCTCTTTTTGATTAGCTTCTTTATTTTAGAATCAAAATCTAATCTTGTTTATGCACAAGTATTCTTGCCAGTTGATTTGACTGCTGACCATTCCGACGACAAACTGCCTGTTCATTCTATTTTCGTAGGCGAAGATAATCATAAATGGATAGGAACAGAAAACGGAGTCTATCAAATTGAAGAAGTAACCGAAGAAGCTCTCGTAAATGCCAACGAATTTTTGCCAAAAAGTTCTATTTTACTTATCAAAAAAGCTCCAAAGAATAAACTTTGGTTTGTAACCTACGCTAATGAAGTAATTGTTTTAGATATTGAAACGAACAAGCAAGAAAAGCAAAATTTTGATTTTCTCAAAGGTAAAATAGTTAGTAATTTAGCTTTCTCAGATAAATCAAAAACTATTTGGATAGCCAGTAGAGGAAATGGTTTGTGGAAAAAAACAGGCACAAATGCTACAAAAATAGAAATTAAAAAGAGTGATGAAAATATAAATGATATTCTATTTTTTAATGGAATGATTTGGGCTGCAACTGAAACAGGACTTTATTATACAAAAAATAGTTCTGCAAATGATAAAAAACACAAATTCAAATCTGTGTCTGATTTTACAAAAGGAAGTAAAATGATAGTCTATAAAAATCAGTTGTGGGTTTTGGGGTATGATAAAAAAGATAAAGGAACTCTAAAAACAACTAAAGATGGCAAAAAATGGACAACCTATTCACTTTCAGCATCTTTTGAATACCAAGTCCCTAATATAATGGCATTTGACAGCAAAGGAAATCTGTGGGTGGCTGCTGATAGAGTGGCAAAATTTGAGCCTTTAGGCAATAAAAAATGGACAGAATTTGGAGAAAAACAAGGTTTTCAAAGTAGGTCTGCACTTTCTTTAGCTGTCGATAAAACTGATAATATTTGGGTAGGAACGGAAGGAAGAGGACTTTTTGTGAGAGTAAATTATCCTGAAAAATTGACTGAAAAAGAAGATGATTTAGAACAAGAAATTGAAACTGTTGCTGATTTAGAAGAATTAAAAGAAGAGAAAAGCCTTGCAGAATTATTAAATACAGAAGAAACAGAAACTATAAAAGGAAAAAAACTAAGACTAAAAGTTCAGTTTAAGATAGCAAAAGCTGATATTTTGCCAGAATATGTAGCCGAATTAAATGAACTTGTCGCTTTTATGAACAAAAACATAGAAATCAGAATTTTGATAGAAGGACATACTGCTCCGATAGGAAATGCTCAAAAAAATCAAGAATTATCCGAACAAAGAGCCGTTGAGGTAAGAAATTATTTGATTGGAAAAGGAATAAGTCAAAATAGAATCCGAACAGTAGGCTACGGTGGAACTCGTCCAATCTCTACACAATCAGAACAAATAAAGGAAAATAGAAGAGTAGAAGTTATCTTTGTAGATTAATTGTCTATCAAAACCTTGAAAGAAAATAACTCAAATTGTTGATACACAACTTAAATTAAGTATAAAACTTATTCTATTCTCAGAATTACAAATCCTATCTAACAAAATAATTTGTGGATAGGATTTTTTAATTCGTCAATAATTCAAAATTTCGTATCTTTTCGTTCTGAATTAAAAGTTACCAAATTATACCAAAATCAATTTTAAATCAATTTTATGCCTACTTCTTCGCTCGTTACTCGTGTGGCTTATATTAGAGATTATTACAAAGAGTTTCGTTACAAACAACTGCTCACAGATAGTCGTAAACTTGCCATTCCTCACGAAACTATATTTTTTGCTATAAAAGGAAAACGCCAAGACGGACATAATTTTATCAGAAGTCTGTATAGTAAAGGTGTTCGTTGGTTTATTATTGAAGATGAAGAAGCAGTTGCAAAGAATTTCAGAAATGATGAAGAAGCAGTAGGCGCACAGTTTTTACTCGTCAAAAATAGCATTCGCACACTCCAAGCGTTGGCTGCCCACCATAGAAGTCAGTTCAAACTTCCTGTTATTGGAATTACGGGAAGTAATGGAAAAACGATTATAAAAGAATGGTTATCACAACTTTTGGCTGATAGTTTTCAGATTATAAAAAGTCCAAAAAGCTATAATTCTCAAATTGGTGTTCCTCTTTCGGTTTGGGAACTTTCAGAAGAACATACCCTTGCCATTTTTGAAGCTGGAATTTCGCAGCCCAATGAAATGGAATATTTAGAACCTATCATTCAGCCAAATATCGGTATTTTTACAAATTTAGGAAGCGCACACGATGAGGGTTTTGAAAGTAGATTAGAGAAAGCAACCGAAAAAGCAAAACTATTCGAAAACTGTAAATTCTTGATTTCAAGAGATATTTATTCGGCAGTCAATACGGCAATTCTAAATTTAAAGGAACGAGAAGGCGACCCTCATTTTTTTGGCTGGACTACGCAAGATGTAGCCATTTATCCTTCTGCCGTCGATATGCGCTATCTTGACCCAAATGTGGGAGGCGTAAATGTAGGTTTGTACGACCCTCATACCAACGAAAAACTCAACTTTTATTTACCTTTTTCTAATCCTGCACACGTAGAAAACTGTTTGCATTGTATTGTTACGATGCTACTTTTTGAATATAAAGAAAAGGAAATTCAAGAAAAAATCAATAAGCTAAAAGCCGTTGAGATGCGCCTTGAACTCAAACAAGGAATTTTTAATTGTAGCTTGATAGATGATACCTATAACAATGATTTTGGAGGTTTAAATGTAGCCTTAGATTTTTTATTACAACAAAGTAACAAACCCAAACGAACGGTTATTCTGTCAGATATGCCAGAAGAAAATCAAAAAGGATTGTATGAAAAAATATTTCAACTTTGTGCCAAAAAAGGCGTAGAGCGTGTTATTGCTATTGGAGAAAATATCAAAAGAGTGCTTATTCCAGATACAGAAACGCTAATTGATGCTCAGTTTTTTGCTACAACAGAAGACTTTTTAAGTGATTTTGCAGATGGGGATATTCGTTTTGGAAATGAAGCTATTTTGATAAAAGGCGCAAGAAGATTTGAGTTTGAAAAAATTGTGGAAGCCTTAGAACTCAAAGTACATGGAACAAAACTAGAAATCAATCTCAATAATTTAGCGCATAATTTGGATTATTTCCGTTCGCTTATTTCTCCAAGAACCAGAATTATGGCAATGGTAAAAGCCTTTGGGTATGGAAGTGGTACAAATTACGAAGTGGCTCATTTATTACAATATCATAGAGTTGATTATTTGGCTGTGGCGTATGTAGATGAAGGAATTTCACTCAGAAATGAAGGAATAAGAACGCCTATTATGGTCATGAATCCATCGGTGGATAGTTTTGAAAAAATGTATGTTCACAAACTTGAACCCGAAATTTATAGCATCTCAACACTTAAAAGATATGCAGAATATGCCAAAGAAAAGGCGTATGAATTGAATTTAGCTGAGTTTGGAGCAGACGTAAAAAATATTTTCAAAATTCATTTGAAATTAGATACAGGAATGAATCGCTTAGGTTTTGCTACCAGTGATTTGCCTACTTTGTTGGCTTTGGTCGAATCAGTTGGCGAATCTTTAGAAGTGGCGAGTGTTTTTACGCATTTAGCAGCAGCAGATGATGAAGAAATGGATGATTTTTCACTCCAGCAAATCAAAGAATTTGAAGAATGGGCTGCCGAATTAGAAAACCAATTAGGTTATTCTTTCCTTCGCCATGCCGTCAATTCAGCAGGAATTATTCGCTTCAAAAATGCACATTTCGAAATGGTGCGTTTAGGTTTGGGATTATATGGCGTTGATGCTTCCAAAAAAGCACAAGAACATTTATTGTCTATTAGTTCGCTTAAAGCCACTATTTCACAAATAAAAGTGGTTCATCCAGAAGATAGCGTTGGTTATTCAAGAAAAGGAAAAGTAGAACGTATCTCCAAAATTGCTACGATTGCCATTGGTTATGCTGATGGATATGATAGACGTTTTGGAAATGGAGTTGGGAAAGTTTATTTGCATGGCGAACTTGCGCCTACGGTTGGAAATATTTGTATGGATATGTGTATGGTGGATGTAACCGATATTGAAGACGCAAAAGAAGGCGATGAAGTAATTATTTTTGGAGAATATCCGACTGTAACCGACCTTGCAAATACAATCGGAACAATTCCGTATGAAATTTTGACCAATATAAGCGAACGAGTGAAACGAATTTTTTATGCTGACTAATTATAACTTTGACAGTCCTTTCAAAAGGTTGTCAATAGTTAGAAAAGCATATATTTCAACTATTGTCAGAGTTATTTCGGATTACCGAAAACTACTGACAAAGTTTTTATAACCATTTTATTTATCCTCAAAATGAAAAAATATATTAGGAACAAAAAACAAATAAAGTTTACAACTTATTTTGTGTCTTCGTTTGCTCAAAAACGAACAAAACACTTCCTCAAAAGTATGATTTATTCGCTTGAATCAGGCTTCTGAGGAAGCGAAACATTCAGTTCTGAGGAACTGAATGCACGACAAAATGCAAGAAAACTTTTAGAACACTCTACTAAATGAAGGATTTTTTAAAAACTTAAAAACAAAAAATTATTTCACTTGCGCTCCAGTATTGACCATTTTTTCAGGACTTACAAAGACCAATTTTCCATTTTCATTTTCTGCTAAAAGAATCATTCCTTGAGAAACTACTCCTCTCATTTTTCGTGGTGCAAGATTGGCAAGCCAACATACTTGTTTTCCTATTATTTCTTCTGGTGAAAAATGCTCTGCAATTCCACTCGCTACGGTTACTTCATTTTCTCCTACTTCTAAAGTGATTTTCAAAAGTTTATCGGCTTTTTTGATAGGTTCTGCATTTTTGATGGTCGCAACACGAATATCAATTTTAGAAAAATCATCAAACTGAATTTCAGGTTGGATGGGTGCTATCTCTTTGTCTTCATTAGACACACGACTGTGTGTCTCTTTTAATTCTTGCATTTTTCTAGCCTTATTATCTTCTAATTTTTTGACTTGACTTTCTACCAATTCGTCTTCTATTTTTTCAAAAAGTAACGTTGCTTTGTTTATTTTTCCATCTAATAAATTTAATCTTCCTGCTAAATCCCATTTCAAACCTTCTTTAGATTCTGATTCTAAATTCAACATTTGAGCAATTTTAGCAGAAGTTTCAGGCAAAAATGGGCACATCAAAATAGATAAATTAGCCGTTAGCTCTGCACTAATTTTCATAATTTGTTCTACTCGCTTAGGTTCTGTTTTTTGTAGTTTCCAAGGCTCTGTGGTGGCAAGATATTTATTTCCAATTCGTGCCAATTCCATTACTTGATACAATCCTTCTCTAAAATTAAAGCTCTCTAAATTCTGACTTACTTTTTCAGTCTGTGTTTTTATTCCTTCTAAAGTTTCTTTATCAAAATCGGTTAAGCTATTTTTAATCTCAGCGTTTTCTAAATCAATATTCGGAATAGTTCCTTCATAATATTTATTTATCAAAACAACAGTACGATTAACAAAATTACCGAGCGTATCGACAAGTTCATTATTGATTCTGGATTGAAAAGTTGCCCACGTAAACTCACTATCTTTTGTTTCTGGTGCAATAGAAGTCAAAACATAACGCAATTCATCTTTTTTGGTAGGAAATTCTTTTACATATTCATTGAGCCAAACAGCCCATTCTCTTGATGTAGAAATTTTATCTCCCTCCAAATTCAAAAAGTTGTTGGCAGGAACATTTTCAGGCAAAATATAATCGCCATGTGATTTCAAGATAATAGGAAAAATCAAACAGTGAAAAACAATATTATCCTTTCCAATAAAATGAATAAGACGAGAATTTTCAGCTTCATCTTTTTGTTTTAGCCAGTATTTTTCCCATTTATTTTCTTCGCCTTGATTTTTTGCCCATTGTTTGGTAGCCGAAATATAACCAATAGGAGCATCAAGCCAAACATAAAGCACTTTTCCGTCAGCATCTTGAAGAGGAACAGGAACGCCCCAGTCCAAATCTCTAGTCATCGAACGCTCATGCAAACCTTGTTCTATCCAAGATTTACATTGACCATAAACACTTGTACGCCAAAGGTCTTTTTTATCTTCCAAAATCCATTCTCTCAGCCAAGTATCATAATTTTGTAAAGGCAAAAACCAATGAGAAGTAGATTTTAAGACAGGTTTTTCTCCACTCAATGCCGATTTTGGATTGATTAATTCTGTCGGACTCAACGTAGAACCACATTTTTCGCATTGGTCGCCAAAAGCATTATCATTCTGACAATTTGGACACGTTCCTACAATATATCTATCAGCTAGAAACTGCTCAAACTTTTCATCATAAAATTGTTCGTTGGTTTGCTTGGTAAAAACACCTTTTTCATAGAGTGTAGTAAAAAAACCTTGTGCCGTTTCTTTATGCAAATCTGTCGAAGTACGATGATAAATATCAAATTCTATCCCAAAATCCTTGAAAGAATTTTTGAGTAAAGTATCATATTTATCAATAATTTCTTTTGGCGAAATTCCTTCTTTTTTGGCTCTAAGTGTAATGGCTGCACCATGCTCATCGCTTCCACACACAAAAACAACATCGTGATTTTTCATTCGGAGATAACGCACATACGTATCTGCTGGCAAATATGCACCTGCAATGTGTCCGATATGAAGTCCACCATTGGCATACGGAAGGGCAGCCGTAACGGTAGTTCGTTTGAAGTCTTTTGAAGTTTTGATAGAAGTCGACATATATGAATATAAAAAATTAGCAATTTCATTTTGAATTAATCTACAAAAATAGAAAAAATGTAAACCGAATAATATTTTAAGGGTAAAAACTTTAGATTTTTCGAAAAGTAAAAATAATCATGTGCTTTAATTTATTGAATATCAATTTATTTTAGGTTAAAAATTAACATTATTTCAAATAAATAGGACTATAAAAGGTGCTTATATGATTAATCCCCTAATTTTTATTTTTTTTGAAAGAATTAAAAATTGTGCATCAAATTTGTAAGATAAATTTTATACTTAATTAACAAAGTATAATCTTAATTACTCAAATTTATTTAATTCAAAATTAGACACTTATGAAAACTCTTTTTTCTTTCATGTTTGCAGCGACCTTATTTTTCGCTATCCAATCAGAAGCAGCAGCTCAACAATATTTCACGTATGATGGAGATACTTTCTCTGTACAACTGAAAACAAATAGTGCCAATACTCAAGTTATGGAAGTTTTTTTCTCTAGCAAAGGAGAATGGCATAAATTTGAAATTATCGATTTTCACGATTTGGAAGATACTCACGAAGGTGGATTTCTTTACACAGTCAAAGACGGTAAAGGCGATGTATATGATGTAGATTATTATCGTTCTCAAAATTATATTATCGTATATGCAAGCAATCACAGTACACAATGGACTCTCTATAAAAGATAGTAAGTAGTTCATTTACTAAAAAATATTCAAAAACACCTATCAAAAGTTTGGTAGGTGTTTTTTTTATTCTATAAAATTTTCTGTTGCCATTTCCAAGCTGAAAGCATCATTTCTTCAATTCCATATTTAGGAATCCAGCCCAAAACAGTTTTTGCTTTTTCATTATCGGCATAAATTTCTACTACATCGCCTTCTCTTCGTCCTCCTAATTCATAATTGAGTTTCTTGTTACTTACTTTTTCAAAGGCTTTTATGGCTTCTAAAACTGTTACTCCATTTCCTGTTCCTAGATTGAATATTTCTACTTGATTTATATTCTTATCCTTATTTTTTTGATTTTCTACTAAATAATCAATCGCCAAACGGTGCGCCTCTGCAATATCCGAAACGTGAATATAATCCCGAATACAAGAACCGTCCCGAGTAGCATAATCACTTCCATGAACTGTCATTTTATCTCTTTTTCCTGCTGCTGTAAGTGTAATAATTGGAACAAGAGATGTCGGTGGGTTTTTTGGGTCTTCCCCAATTTGTGCCGAAATATGCGCTCCAACTGGATTAAAATATCGCAGCAAAACAAATTTTTGACTTTTAGAAGTTTTGGCAAAATCAATTATCATGCGTTCACCTACTTGTTTGGTATACGCATAAGGAGATTCTGCGTATCCAAAAGCTGTATTTTCTGAAACAGGTAATTCGGTTGTGTTTCCATAAACCGAACAAGAAGAAGAAAAAATAAAATTCTCTACTTTATATTCCTTACTTAACTTCAAAATATTGAGTAATGAATTGAGATTGTTTTGATAATAAAAAATTGGGTCAGCGACAGAATCAGGGACAGATTTTAAGGCTGCAAAATGAATAATTCCGATGATTTGAGAATCAGAATTAATATCTGCTTCTTTCTCAAAAATTTCTTTTGTTTTATCATAATTACATAAATCTACATCATAGTTTTTTACTTTTCTACCTGTGAGGTTTTCTATATTTTTAATGACAGAAGAAGAAGAATTCAAATGATTATCCATCGAAATAATCTCATAATCACTTTCATACCCATTTTTCTTAGTGTAATTTTCTAAGCATTCGACAACGGTATGCGAACCAATGTAGCCACAACCTCCTGTAATAATTATTTTTTTTTGCATAATTATGTCTTATAGGTCGCTCGTGAGAACACAAGCAACGGTAGTTTTTTTAAATTTACAATTAAATAGTAATATAAATATTATTTATAAAATCTAAAATAGTCCTTTCCTAGCAACAGAGTTGGGTAACTTTATTAGTAATTCCAAATTACAAGGTTTGGCTACTCTGTAGCTCTAATAAAGTTCATTTTTGAGGTTCTACAAAGGTTATGTTGCGCTGCAACTGAAAATCAAATACTTAAAAATGACACTCATATTGAAATAGCAAAATATTTCTTTATAAAACTAAATTTACCATTGCTCGTGTTCTCACGAGCTACTGTACCCTGCTATTTTTTTGTAGAATATTATGGTTAAGGAGGGTGCATCTCAAAATGTCGTTTTAGTAGGGAAAAGGCAAGCCTTTTCCCTACAACGATAAAATTAATAAAGCGACATCTTGAGATGCACCCATTAAGGATTAGCAGGATTAATAGGATTTGAAATACAGATAAATACAACTGCTATTTTTTAAATCAAATCATTAATAAAATACCTTTGAACAGTTAAATTCAATCACAGCTTTTATTAACATAATCTTCAAAAAATGTATTTTTATTCTCTGTGTTTTTCTGTGAACTCTGTGTTTAAAAAAAGTAGGGTACAGTACTTACGAGCAACAACCCACCTAACAAAAAAAGTCCACAAAATAAATTATGGACTTTTTCATAAATAAAGCCGTTGCTCGTGTCCTCACAAGCGACTTAGTAAAAGTTTATGCAGTTGCATTCATAGAATCAAAAGTATCCATAACTTCTTTTACGTGCTGACGAGAAGTTTCTAAAAGTGCTTTTTCGTCTTCGTTAAGGTCAAGTTCGATAATTTTTTCGACACCGTTTTTGCCCAAAATTACAGGAACACCTAAATAACAATTTTGGATACCGTATTCGCCTTCTAATTTTACACAAACAGGAAATACTCTGCGCTGATTTTTAACGATTGCCTCTACCATTTGAGCAGCAGCAGCCCCTGGAGCATACCAAGCAGAAGTTCCCATTAATTTAACGAGTTCTCCACCACCTTTTTTAGTGCGTTCTACGATAGCTTCTAATTTGTCTGCATCGATAAGTTCAGTTACAGGAATACCAGCAACCGTTGTATAACGAGGAAGTGGCACCATTGTATCACCGTGTCCACCCATCAAAATAGCCTGAATTTCTTTTGGAGAAATATCTAAAGCCTCAGCCAAAAATGCACGGTAACGAGCTGTATCTAAGATTCCAGCCATTCCCATTACTTGACGACGGTCTTTTTTAGATGCTAAGTGAGCAGCATACGTCATTACGTCCAAAGGATTTGAAACGATAATAATGATTGCGTTTGGAGAATGCTCAATTACTTTTGAAGTAACTTCGTGTACGATTTTTGCGTTGGTTGCAATTAAATCATCACGAGTCATACCTGGTTTACGAGGCAGACCAGAAGTAATAACTACTACGTCAGAATTTGCTGTACGTTCGTAGTCATTTGTTACACCTACTGTACGAGTGTCATACGCATTGATTGGAGCTTTTTGCCAGATGTCTAATGCTTTGCCTTCAGCAAAACCTTCTTTGATATCTACTAAAACTACTTCTTGGCATATTTCACGAGTTGAAAGTACGTCTGCACACGTTGCACCTACATTTCCTGCGCCTACTACGGTTACTTTTGTCATTTTATTGTATATTTTTTATAAAAAATAGTATTAATAATACAGTTAAAAACGAAAAGGTAAAAATTAAATAAATGACCTTTCCTTATGTGTCAAAGTTACAAAACTTTATAGATTTTTCGGAATTCAAACCAAATAAGATAATAAGAAAAATTAATTTTGAAATTTATAGTAACTGAACAACAGACAAGTAATAAAGTTGAGGTTTTTTGATTTTTTTAGTTGTTTTTTAGATTTGTAGGAATGCAAAATACAAGCTGGAAGCCAAAACACTCAATTTGAATAAAAAAAACAAGCAAGAGTAAAGAAAAATTTAACTTTAAGGCTAAGTAAGTAATAAGACATAATTAATGTAACAGATAATTGGAACACGGATTTTACAGATTTTACGAATAACCACAGATAACTAAGTAATCGTACAAAATTAATGCGGTTATCTGACAATTTTTGTGGAACGGTTAAAAAGTCGTAATTTTGATTATGGATAATTTACAATTATATGAAGAGTTATTGAACTTACCTTTTTTGAGAGTAGTAAGTGTGAATATAGAAA
>Ga0100402_1004186_pt1 | contig 15336 bp, 13 predicted proteins | sample CryGeyme20150102_FD_80419 | JGI IMG/M metagenome (GOLD analysis project Ga0100402, IMG submission 80419) | Groundwater microbial communities from Crystal Geyser aquifers in Utah, USA - Crystal Geyser metaG 2015-0102 | ecosystem: Environmental > Aquatic > Deep subsurface > Groundwater | place...
ACCAAAAAAGTAATGGCAGATATTTCTCGACTTTTGAGCCTGTGTTGCATCTGCTGTCTGAAAAGAGCAATATCTGCATCTGGTGATGAGTACTATTGATGGGCAGCATATCGGGTATGGCGGATTGATAGCAGTTGCCTAAGCGAATGCGACCGTGGCTCTCACTATACCTACTTTTAATATCGTGATACCTTAGCTCTTTGAGAGGGTGCTCGTCCTTAGGTTTTTCCTTCTTCTGTTCCTTCTAAGAATTTACTTACAGCTGATTAATCTTCTCCTCTGTTTAGAGGACAACATCCTGAGGGGCTTTGCTGATTTTGGTCTTGTTATTCTCAAATTATTTGAGACTATCTGCTATTTTGTCTTTGAGATCTTTAATCGGCTTTTGTTGTGCTGTAGGTTTGGCCTGATCTTCCATGACAATAGGATGGTGCTTTTTCCTCTAGGTCCGTTACTAAGGATGGCTTTATTTATGTTATTTTTGTCCTCTTGATTGATATGTGAAATATTCACCGTCCTTCTCCTTAGTATCCTTGATCTTGTATTATTTTTCTTACTTTCTTATTCGCTTGTATCTCTGGGTCTTGATCTATTTGCCAAGCTCCTTGGTAACTTTTATATGTTCCTACACAGTCTTCTCTGCAGCCACTGGCTCTCGCTCTCTCTTGATAGCTTCTGCCGTAAAATTAGGAACATCTGCATATTATTTCATGTTGATCTCCTAATCCGAAGATATTACAATCTCTTGCTTTACGGTTGGCAAAGGCTTGACAGGCTAAGGAGTGTGCTGCTTTGCAGGAACAGGGGCAGAAGGAGGATGAAGGTAGCTGCTAGCTGGGAGTGGGTAGGAAGGAGGAATCGATGAGGTGAGCCCAGGTTGCTGACCAGGTGGAGGAGGATACATTTCTGTTCCTGGGGGTCGATTGTAGTAGTAAGGTGGGTACATTCCGTACGGATAAGGTGTGCTATATGGATAGTAAAGATAACCGCCGTAAGGATACTGATTTGAATAGCCTGGAGCAGAGTGATTCATGATTGCTTGTCCTGCCACCTCGCTACTTGGTCCTTGCTGACCACGAGAAGATGCTGAGTAAAATGAAGGAGGGACTTAGTGTCCATAGGGTTATTTTCCCATCGGCATGCCATAGTTAGGGTAGTAAGGCGATGGGACGTATTATGAGTAGGGATAGAAATGTTTTTTATCCTTTTCGTTAGCTTATGTGGGGTAGCTAGGGGGTGGCGGTGGATTGGCTGACATTGCAGGATGTTGATAAGGGGGTGGATAGTTAGATGGAGCAGGGAATTATGCTGGATAGCGAGTGGCATAAGGATTTGCCTTCATATAATCGATTATTTTTTGCACAGTTTCTTGATCTTTCTTTTAGCTCATCCAATGCACTATTAAATTATTAAGCAGATTTACTTCTGTCTTTAGTATCTGCTATAAACAGGTCTCTACTTATTCAATGTCATTCTCATAAATAAATCTTGTTTGGAGTTGTTGATACAAAGTTATTTTATTGCAAACTAAGTTTGAAACATATGGCAGGCAATTCCCTCACCCTACTGTTGACTCTTTTTGTCTTCCTGGTCAACTTTATCGCATTCGCAGGTACCGATATTTCTAGTCAGCCGCCGGAAAGTACATCTACATCAAGGACAACCTACCTGAGGCCACAGGAGGAATACCGATAATCGCTGAAATGATTAACTTCATCAACTTCATCATTGACAGTCAGGCAGGAATCTACTTTGTGGCTGCAGGCTGGACCTCCCTTGCCTGTGTCTATACCTTCATTACGATCCCGTGTGGAATCAAAGGAAGCCTAGCCTGCCATATTGACTTTTTCATCACTCTCATTGCAGCCTGCTTCCAATGCTCTTTGGGAGTTGTATCAGCAATAGACACTCTTCTTTTTGAGCAAAATTTCACGGCTATGATAAACAATTCCAACCAACTAAACCTTCTACAGGAATTGACTGTATCAGTAGCTATCCTCTATTTCATCGGAATCTTCCCCATAATGGGCTTCCTTTTGTTGAACAAGTGGTAGGCCTTCAGCCAGCAGGTAATTCAGGAGGATAGATTTCAACGGGAAGTCAAAATGGTTGCATGATCGATCACAATGCATTGCTTTATACTTCCTTATAATATCAACAATAAAATGTTACACTACAACTAATCCATCGTCTGCGTGACAGTCTGCTATCTCATCCTCATGCTCGCAGGGGCAGTCCACATCGCATGTACTTCCTATCATATACAGATGGTTCCTAATTCATCGAACTGGGCGCCTGGTTGAGAGAAAATAATTCCAATGAACAGCAGTTATACCTTGACAATCTTCCCCAAGGCTCATTTGCCATCACTATTGGCATATTCATGATTTTGGCTGTCATCGGGCTTAGATTGGTCCTCACACACAAATTGGGAACTGTTGGGGAGTTTCTGGTCTGGATAACCACCTGGTTGATCTGCATCTTTAACTTCGCTTTGGCCTTGTTGGAAATCAGAATGTATGTGTTCCAAGAGCAAAGTTTCACCAAATTTGGCCATTCTATCCCTACTTAAAGTATCAAATATTCTATTATTTAGCTGCATTCACAGTACCCTACTATTTGGAGTTAGCAGATGGCATCTTTTCCTTTGTGATTGTCTTCCCCGTCACCCTCTACCTGGTTTACCTTGCCAATTTTAGAATGGTTGATTCTGAGCTCAGAAACCTTCTCTACATTCGAGCTGATTCTGGATAAAAAGAAGATATTGTTGTTCTCGGTCAGGAAAGAGAAGTCGCCGTTGAGACAGACTGATAAAAATATGTTTATGTCGCATTATTAGGATCTTGATGAATATTCTTGTAGTCCATTATTTGACTACCTCCTTATTATAAATATCATTTGTTAATGTAGACTCAAATTCGCAGTCTAATCATCAATCCGGCAGTGCAAATAGTAACTGTTAGCCTGGTGGCTCTCACTGGTCTCTTCCACATGGCACGTATATCTCCTTCTACTCAGTTGGAGCTACATATGCAAATTAAGGCAGTCCCTTCACCTCAACGGATCTCGCCTCTTTATACGCAGGTCCTGGAGGAATCAATGGCCAGCCGGCCTTCCTTATTATTGGAGGCATAATCATCATGTTCGCTTGTGCGTTCCTTTTGTGGAACCTCAAGAAGAACAGTTCAAATAAGCGTATAGCTTTCATCTCCTGGATCTTGTGCATTATAGTGGTCTTTTTTGATTTTACAGGGGCTGTTATTGCTGCCCAGATGTACACACCAGTTGCTAAGTACGTCAGTTCTCTGGGCTTCGGCCTTGACATATATGGTAAACAGTGAGTTAATGAAGGAAAAAGACAGCACATGTACAATTTTGCACTTGTCGACACAATAATCACCTTTGTATTGGCCATTCCCTCAGTTTTTTACCTTTTCCTGGCAACCATCTATCATCGCTCAAAAATATAGAATGAGTAGGAGGCGCCATAAAATCAAGGTGAGCAAATGGGAGAAAGCCATGCTAACCAAACTTAGATGAAAAATACTAACAACCCACAGCAAGACTAGGAGTTCAGGTCGTCGCCTAAATCGATCGATCTGGAGAGATAACATGCTTATCATATGGGCGAAAAAGAGGGAAGAATGGGAAGCGTCATGTATAAAGCGTACAACAGCAGCCAATCTAATCAATAGCCTCAGCCTCATTTCGGCCAGGCTCCTCCTCAGGTCATCACCAGTCAAAATGTACAACTCAGCTCAGCCAATAACATCCCCAAATCACACTCTCCACCCAAAGAAGATAGCTCGCCCAAACGCAGCAAGACGCAATTTGCTCACTCAGAGCCAGACTTCAACGTCAATATGTCCATTTCAGCCAATCGTCGCTCAATAGACCCCAAAGTTATGGAATCTTCAACCATAACAAAATGATGTTATGCCTATTTAGTTTAAAATCATAATTTCATAACAATAACTAACCAATGACACTGGAGTACCGAAATAGGTCCATCAGTCAGCTTGTCAGCTAACTCAACAGTTTGGGATAGGCTCAGGTGGTACTGGAGCCTTTAAGGTTGCTGGCGATCCAAGAACACGATCACTAGTCTCTTAAAAGGTTCAAAAATTCCCACGGAGAACAGTTTTTCACAGTTCCTAACAACGACAAAAGATACCTCCAAGATGACATTGCCCTAGAACTTACCTCAGCGAATTTCAGTCTGCTTGATGAGTTGTTTGGGCGAGGCTTCAACGTAAGTATGATGCTGGTGCTTCCAAAAGAACAAAGTAAGGCAGTGCAGTTATGGGGCCAGATTGGCAAGTGGATGGGCGATGCTGCCTACAGCCCGCTGGGATTCACCTAACAACAAGTGACGGATTTAGTGAGTGAGGAAAGACTAACGGAAAGAGAAATCGAAAATAGAAGCAAATACTACAGAATACAAGGTAACAGTACTGTCCCCTTTCTTGACAAAATTTTCAGAAATGGCAATCAATCCAAATCCACAATTCATGCCATCAAAATTTGCAAAATTCTAAAAGATCAACCCTCTTACAACTAAATTTCCCTGATAGTTCTCCCCGAAATCTTTTTCAGTCCTGACCTCAAATCCAACGACTACCTTTCGGTTGTTCGATCTCAGCTGACACAAATATTCAATTTCATCAAACTCAACCCAGCCAAGAAGTACCAACATTTCAGCAAGCTTCTCACCAAAAGATTGCCAATCACCAACGTTGTTGCCTCCCTTTTACTTGAACAGTCCCTCTGTATGGTGGTCAACTGGGTTAACTAGGGTCATTTTATGGCTGAAAGGTTTGCTTTTTATGATAAGTTGAGAGGCCTGACCCCTCTGCTGAAGGTACAAGAAACAAGAAAAATAGTAGTAGCTGAGCTGCCTTTTGAGATAGGCAACTCTGCCTCAAGAAAAGAAATTATGAAGAGTAGAGGAAAATAATACAAGACCGAAAGGACACCAGTAGCTCAACTCATTTCAGAGGATAATTAATTGGATTACTGTCGCTCTTTTGAGAGGAAAACCCACAAATACAGTATTCATGGCAGTCATGATTAAGTTGAGGACGATGAATAGCTCTTCAGTAACAAGGTTCATCCTTCTCAGCCTTCTTAGTTTAAGCTTACCTCCAACCAACACAGTCCTTCGCCAGTCACTCACCGTTCCCAACATCCACCTCACGACACCCGCTTCGATTAGACCATGCCTAAACAGAAACCTGTTCCTGCTACTCTCCACGAATCCTAACAAATATCCATCCTCAAATCCCAGCACGCAGTAGAGATATCTCAGTACCACCACACAATTCAGCAGCTCAACAAAAAAATTCTGGCTCTCATCCACTAGAACAAACTCGAGTAGCTTTACACCATTCACTAGAGATAATTAATGCTGCTGGAGCTCAAAATCAAAGAATTGAGGAACGACATCACAGTTCTGACAGAAGGAGGCGATGAGAAGAGCTACAAAACTATGGTAAGAAAATTGAATGAATAAATTAAGAGATTAGAGAACAGCAATGCTCAGAAGAAAGTGGCAGGTGGGAAACTGACTACTCTTGAGAAGCAGCTACAGGAGTTGAAAAATAAATACCAGGAGTCAGAAAACGGCAGGAAAAAACTGGCCTATGAGCTGGATTATCTCACTAAACGACTTAAAATATGCGATGCCTAAATCGAGCATCTAAATCACAGATAAACAGTAGTGTCTGGCGCCAACGGATCGCCAGCAATCAGCACCAGTAAATTATCCATTTCGGACATTGAAAGCCTCCGTTAAGTGGAGGTTCTCCTCAACGAAGCCAAAGAAGGAAACTAGCAAGCTGCCAAGTTTCTGATGCGCAAGTTAACTAACGTTCTGGAGGATCTGTCCTCAAGCAGAAATATAATATTGGAGTGCAATGATTTTTTGGTGCAGTTGGAGGAGCATTTAGAGGAGAAATTGGGAAGCAAGGAGCCTCAAATTGTGCTCGACTGCAACAAGTTTATCAGAAGCTTCTTGATGGACAACCTCAACATATTCTGATATTATTGCTATTGACTTATTTACTACAATTTTTCTATAACAATCACTCAGGCTATCTGCCCCTTTCACTGCTCCTGCTTGGCTTATTCAGGTTTCTCTTCCTTCCCCCTTTCCCCCTTTCTCCACAGTACTAAGTTATCGTTAATCTTGACACTTTCACCTTCCTTTAATGCTTAGTGCTATTTTACATATGTTTTAAGCTTTTTAGCTGTGAGGTAGTGGTTAAGTGGTTGTCCTTATTCGATGTTGCTGAGTACGAATTTGTATTCTTTCAGATAGATTTCGATGGCAGAGATGTCGTTGCCCATAAATATGATCTACGTTGATATCTCTTCACTCATAGTTATCTAAAGTCAGTTATACAATGAGCAAACATAGATCATTTGTTGTGGACAAACACCACCTTCCTTTCATGGTAGGGAGAGTCAATTTCAGAGCAAATGAGTTATGCTACGCCCTCACTGTCAGCTGCGGTTTAGGACCACTCTTCGGATACCTACACTTGCTTTTCGCCTTTCTGGAATTTCCATAAGCATAGAGCAGTATAGTTGAGCTCGCATTATTAAATTGCAGAAATACAGTCAGCTTGTACTTTGGCTCTTTATTTATCGACATATTCCTCTTTTTGATAAACATGAGAACCATTTTTGTCTTTGAATGCTCCATGACTAAAGAAGCTGATGAGTCTCTTAACACCCTGAATAAAAATTGGATATACCTTGTTTTTCATCTTGTCAATCAGAAGTTTGATGAACTGGAGATGATTATTGACATCTTCTTCCTTCCTAGTGCCAAAGCAGCTCACCACAGCATCCATGCCTCCCAACCATTAGTCCCATATCTATCCTGAAAGGGCATCCCCTTCGATGAACTTGAGGTAGATTGAGTTGATAGCGAATTCAGGAGGTGACCTCACTATCGAGTATACCTAGTATTTTTTGATGAGAAGTGGAATGATCTCTCTGGAAATATTTCCGTTGGCTCCCACGACAATTACTTTCTTTCTCTACTCCATGATATTATTATAATCCTACCAATTCACACATCATTTTTTCTTGTTCTTCTTTTGTTACTTTTCCTCCTTGGACCGAGTGTAGCCTTTGTGCACCTCGATCGATAGCACCTCAACTCTCTTCATTTGCTTGTGAGTTTTATCAAGTTCGTCTAAAATCATTTTCCCAGGATCCTTGTGTGGCTGTAGCTCAGTTGATAGTATAGGACTGTCTAACTCAAGGGAGAGAGTTGATGGTCTTTTATTGACATGACTCTTATAGACTTTACTGAAACATTTTAGTAATGAAGTAAATAGCTACTATGTAGAGGGCTTTTTATTCGAGGGAAGAAGAGTAGCCATGTCGACACCGTTGTCTTTGAATATAGCCTGGTAATTGGGCCTAGGGGTCAGCTAGGCAAATCCTACTGCTGCTCGTTTGGCCAGTACACTCCTTTCACCCAACAATTGCTGATTGTAAGCCTCCACCTTATTGTATTACTCTCTCATGCTGGCCATTCTCAAGGCGCCTTTGTGAATCAGATCTTTGAGTACATCGACATTTTGCTCAAACAGCTTCAGTTCAGAGTTTCCTTCCACCTCTTTCAGGTTGGAAAACTGCTAGATTTCAAACTCATATAGCTTAGCTCTCAGCTCCTCTACTCTTTCGTTGAGCATGTTCGTGTACTGTTTTAGGTACTCTTCACTGTCCTATAATTATTTGATGTGGCAATTGGCCTGTTTGAGGTCTTTCTCAAGGAATGACACCTTGCTCTATAAGTCTGTGATGTATCCGTATTGTTATTTTGATGGATGATTTTCGTAGTAGTGAACCTGACTTGACAACTTTTTTAGCAGCTAGTTCTTCTATTCCAGCTTGAGTTGAAGATCTGATTGCTTCGAAGATGTATCTTGGACAAAATCCTATTTTTCTTGCAACTGTCGACAGAGTTAAAAGTATAGCTCATCTACTACTTCTTTGAATGAAATTTATTTCACCCCATTGATAATTTTAACTAGTTTTAAGACAATTTATACTAAGAATGTCGCATTTGGTTTTTTCTGCTACATACTCGAGCTCCTCCTTGTTCCAGCTAACATTTTTGATGTAAACGATTTCACTGAAAGACTAGTGAATGTAACTAAATGCTTTTTTGTAGAAATTTTCGGTCCTGAGTGGCAGTTATTGTACCTTGCTAGGGTTAAACATACCTCAGTTAATTGCAAAATACCTTGAAAGCGAATACAAAAAAGAATAAATTGAAGAAATACGCTCCTCCTCCGATACAACTATAGCTCCTTCTGCTAATAAATTTATTTTTCCAAGTGTATGTTTTAGTTTGTTACGTTATGTCTTGTCCTCGCCTTCACTATTAGGGGCACGGTTTCTCGTGAGTTGCTGACTTATTCCTCTTCTCATTTTGTTTTCAGTCATCAGCTGAGCCCGCTCCTCTGTGAACATTTTAAGTTGTCTCTGGTTGTACACTGCATATACGATTGTTTACTAGTCTGAGGTCGGGAGTTGAAAGTAGGCGACTTAAATTGCTGATCAAGATCCATATTGAGGAGATTCCTCAGGGATAGTTTTTGCCTTGTGATGGTTTCGCTCTACCTCGACTCTGACTTACCTTTTATCGGTACATATATTCAATGCTGATAGTTGTATTATTGCCATAGAGAGTAGATAAATATCACCCTTTGGTGCACTACGGACAAGTACAGCCGTAGAAGTGCAAGGTTGTGAAATTTTTTAGGTTTATCGGATAGTTTCTAATTGTGTAGTTGGGAAAATCTATCTTTAAGGTTCCCTTGCAATCAGCACACAACTTCTGCAGGCATCTCGTGTGAGTACGAACCTGTTGAATGTCATCAAGACAGTTGGGGCACAGTGCCTAGAAGCATTTCTCACAAATTTATGCCTATTCAGGTTCAGCTTGGCAGCATATCATATCGTATGAAGGGTTCGAGTTTACCTTGATCGTTTTGCCTCTTTTTGTTGATTTATCTTTATCAAGTCGCTGCATTGATACTATGGGTTCAGTCATTTACTGTATAGTGTATATGGTCTTTCTGGTCTGCTCTTGAATATGGGGAGAGGCAACCTCTTGGAGAACCTGATTAATCGACAATGAATCCTGATCTGTTTCCTACTTTTTTGTTCTTTTCTTGTAGTTGTCAGGTTGCGGAAGAAACTTAGCAGGTATTTATTATGTTTGACATTTTTTCTCGAATGCATCAACGTAATGCACAGCCAACGGTCTCAGAAAAGTATTCGTCATTGTATTGAGGAAAATTTAATATTATTACTTCCGATCTCCATCGATGTGTCCTAATGTATTGTTTATGACTGAAGTCGTATGTAACTTAAGGTCGATGATGAGAGTTTGTGAAGATTTGATATTTATTGATTATAAAAGATGATTCGACTGCTCAGGAGAACTCTCAATGCATTCAGTGTTCAGACTGAAGGCAAGATCGAGCTGGTAGCTTTGGTGATATGCAGAGGAAACCTGACTACTATCTCTTAAAGGAAGATTCCATTCCTCTTGAGACCACAGTCACTCGCAAGGACCTTCTTGCCCATTTCAGATAATTATGCATCATGAGAAACATGGAAATCCAATGTGATATTCTCTACAAGAGCAAAAAAATCAGAGGGTTCTGCCACCTCTACGACGGTCAGGTACCTTTTATTTTATGCAGTAAGCAATCCCTGAAGGCATGGAGGCTGCTCTCACTTTCGATGATCCTCTTATTGGAGCTTACCGTATACACTGTCAGGCTTACAAGCGAGGATACTCTGTTAGACAGATTGTGGCTGAAATGTTAGGCAAGGGCAACGGTGCCACTAAGGGAAAAGGAGGGTCTATGCATTACTACAAAAAATCAACAAATTTTTATGGAGGAAATGGTATCGTAGGTGCTCAGATTCCAGTTGGTGCTGGTTTGGCATTTGCTCTCAAATACAAGAACAAGTATAATGTAGCAAGCATCATGTTCGGTGATGGTGCCGCCAACCAGGGACAACTCTATGAGGCTGCTAACATGGCTAAGCTATGGAACTTGCCTGCTCTATTCATCTGCGAAAACAATAAGTATGGTATGGGAACCTCAGTTGTTCGGTCCTCCATGAATACCGAATTTTACAAGAGAGGTGACGTGATCCCCGGTATCAGGTTTGAGGGTAACAACGTATTTGAAGTGAGAGAGGCCTTTAGATGGGCCAAAGACTACGCCATCGACAATGGGCCGCTCTTCATCGAAATAAGCTGCTATCGATACCACGGTCACTCTATGTCTGACCCTGGAATCTCTTATAGAAAAAGAGAGGAAGTTCAAGATTATAGAAAAACCAAAGACCCTATCCTAACTCTTCGAGATATGGCACTTCATACCAATTTGGCAACCGCTTAATAACTCGAGGTATTTAGTCTTTTACTCAGGCACTTGAAGAAGACGCGATTGAAGAGGTCAAGGAGGCCATCAGGCAGGCTCAGGCAGATCCTGATGTGTAGCTATCATAGTTGACAGCCAATGTTTATGTAGATAATGATAAGCACTTCATAAGGGGCAAGCTATATGAGGAGTCGATCATTCCACCAGGCAGCAAATATTGATGATGACATTGTGACATATTGAAGATAATCATTTTGTAACATGTTTATTAACAGGCCTTAAATGCGGGTGCAGTGAATTGTGTTTGATGAGATTGATTTTCTACTTCAGTCGATTGTCTTTGATGAGAGTGAGATAAGGTAGCATTTTCTTGGTGAATCTAGCGCCAGCTTTATTTATCAATATCTATAGATCCTTGTTCATCTTCTGCTATCTTTTGGTCCAGTGTTGAGGATTTGGGTTGCTGGGCTCCTTGACAGAGAAAGATCTTTTGGTGTTCTTCGTCATCGACCTCACTCTTATATCTTTCTTGTCAGCATTTTTTGCTGATGAATGGTTATTTTTTCTATTTTTATCGCTCATCACACCAGCACTAATCTATACAAGTTACAATTATGTTTGATTAAGAAGCTGTATATTCCTGACACTCTTCTTATTCTTCTTGTTATTGGCATAAAATTGATCCTCCTTCCTATTTTGAAGAGCATTCTTCAGCTTATTCTAAACTCCTGAGCCTGACTCGAAAAGCTCAGTTATCTGATGCTTTTTCTTTATATCAGGCATCACTAAGCCAATAATGCTTTAAGACAGATGCCTCAGCTCTATTTCGTCCATTTATTTCTCCTCTTGCTGAGAAAGCTGTTTATACCAGACGGGTGAGCTTCCCGCCATGACCTATTCAGATTAGTCAGTCATTTACGGTCCATGAAGAGATTATAAGAGCGTTGGAGGAGGGCTCATCTCTTCAGTATCTTTCTCAATGCCTTCTTTTTCAGTGAATTTTTAGATGAAGGTAGGATCGAAACAATCTGAAGCTATGTAAGCTGGCATTTTTTAATTATTCTTCACTAATTTTTTCATGAAAATGTAATAAGAAGCTGTCTCTTTGTTGACCTATCCATTGCTCAAACAATCGACAGTCTTATCAGAAGTCATGTTCATTTCCTGCATCCTTTGTATCAAGCTATAGTCGATTCTCAGCCTATCGCCTTTCATGATGCCATATGACTTAGAAGGCTACACTAAATTGAACCATTCATGATTGCGGATCTCAGATATTGTCATCCTCTTGGAAGGGACTTTCAAGAGTAAATTTTATATCAGATCTTTGGCCGCTGCACTCACGTAGGGAGGAATTTTATAATTGCCAGCAATCACTTTCTTATAGAGGGTATGAGTGTCAGGATCGCAGAAGGGAAGGTGACCACAGATCATGGCGAACAGAATAACCCCGCAGCTCCATAAATCAGCCGATATGGGATTGTAGGCATTTTTTCCCTCGATAATTTAGGGAGCAGCGTAGCAAGGAGATCCACAATATGTCTTTAGCTCCTTGTTCTTGGCATACTGTGTGCTGAGGCCAAAATCAATGATTTTAAGTTGCTGGTCATAGTCAATGAGAATGTTTTATGGCTTGAGATCTCGATGTGCTATCCGATTTTTATGCAAATATTCCACTCCACCGATGATCTGCTGAAAGTATCGGCAAGCCTGCTCTTAATTGAGCCTTCAATATGATCATCCTTACTTTTTTTGCTAAATGATTTGCCTAAATAATTATCCTTTCTCAAGATACTCAGTGACTAGCAATAGACTTTTCTCAGTTTATATGATCTCGTAGAGGTGCATAATGTTTCTGTGGCGAATTTAGCTCAAAATTGCGATCTCATTTTTGACTCGTAAAACATCCTTTGGGCGCATGCTTTTTTTGTCTATCAATTTTATTGCCACTTTTTCGTTAGTTGGAAGATGCATGGCTAGGTGGACCTTGCCAAAGGTACCTTGCCCGATATTTTTGCCTGCGTTATACAAAAAATACCCAAGAGATAGTTTCCAACCACTTTTGCATTGGGTGGCAGTTTGTTACTCTTGCTCACAGAAGAAGACGTAGATGCGACAGTGGCATTGGACTTAGTGGCTGAGGAGATATTTTTTAGGAACATGTCAGAGGTTGCATTTGTGCTACTCATGCTGACTAATAATTACAAACAAAGAGTAAGAATAGAGGTCCAAAGTAAATGCTGATAGTAACAGATAGCTAAATAATTATCAAAGTATCATTCAAACAAATAGACATAGGTCTTCTTCTGGCGACTAGGACTTACACTGCTTATAGGGTTTGATGTCATTGACTGTGTCGATTATTGATGAGAATGTATGCCTGATTTATGAGAAGATCGAATTGGTTCAGGATTTATCTTTTCCTCTGTCTGTTTTTTGAAGCAACTCAAAGCTTCACCTTAAGGTTTGGCTTATTTTTTATGGGTCTATCTCATTTTTAATGGATAAACATTTTCATTGGTTTCTTTTTGTACATGTTTTCTCTTGAAATTAGGATGGATTCCGGCTTAAGTCTCTTTTCTTTTAGGTTAGATTGGTGTTTTGATTTTTTAATTGCTTCGAGTGGATATGGAAAGGGGTACATATCCAAAATTGCTTTATCTGCTCTATCTAGAATTATGCCCTGAAACCTCTTAGTTGATAGTCTACTTTTTGACAATAATGTTGTTTTAAAATTATTGTAGGACTCGCTTTCTTCTATCTTCAATTTACTCATAACTTGGCCTGGCTATGGATTTTCTTTCGCTTGACTTGGTTCTCGTCAGAGTTTGTGATCTCTATTTCGATTGCGAAGAAGGACCATCTTATTTCTTTTCCACCTTTGTAGGCTGCTTTTTCTTATATTTATGCTACATTTAATCAAGCAAAAGCTTAAAAGTAGGACTCTTCTGGCTTGTCTCTACCTATTACTTTTTCCTAGTGTTTCGTTCCTCTTGCTAACTGTTCTTTTCAAGGTAAACTTTTCTACTAAACTCTGAAAGTAATTTTAACTCACTTCCAGCATGACTCAGCTACTTTTAAGTATTTTTATTGGTGTGTCTACTGGCAGGTTGAATGTAGGGACTTTAGCGATTAGTTATCAGGTCTTAACTACTTATTTTAAACTATTTAGGCTGTGCGATTTCGGTATTGGTTTACGGACAATTTGTTAAAGCTTTTTTCATTGATGATGTGTTGTTGGTTTTCTGAGCTAATGGAGATCTGTAAGATCCATTGCTGCACTGCCTGGAAGGTGATTTGTCAGTATTCATTTGTTTTTTAGGAGGAGAATACATTTTTTATCGATTCTAATAATTCCTGAAACTTTATTCTTCGTTATACTATCTGAACTACAAACTTTCCTCGATAGAACCCCTTATGTGTTGATTCATCAAACCAGTCTCACTGATTTATCTCACTTTATCTCTGAGCAATTATTCGATATGAGTGAATATTTTCGATCTAGAGTCAAAGTATTAGTTGAAAAAATTGATGCTTTTCTTGTGGATGTCTTGGAAAATATTGTTGATTTTGCCAGCCGGCCTGATCCTTTTGTACTTGATTGTTTATCCCTATGGCTCAAAGTTACCCTCTTCGGCACTGTTCATCCCCTAAAATTTTCCTCCAAATTAACATAAAGATTCCTTCTGGTGGCATCCTACCGATACCACTCCATTGTTGGAGTTGAAAATGATACCCAACCCATTGACAAAGCCAAAATAGCAGTGATTATTGGGGCAAGGGAACATTTTGATCGCTTTATTGCGGTGTGTGAGAGAACTAGCAAATTTAGTCAGTGAAAAATAGTGGTCAGGTACAGAAATGCCCATCTTGCTTATAAAGGACAGCAGTACAGAGTGACTGTTGATAGTTCCACTGTTGCCAACTATCCACTCCTGACCTTCAACTTGATTTATTATACAGGCAAAGTTTTCTCTCTCGAAAATCATTAGACACTTTTCGGCAGGGAGACCATCTTTGAACTTCCCCAATAGGACTGTGTCTCCTGACCTGTAAATATTTAGACCATGAGGTTCATTATTTTTCCATTCTCCATAGATATATTTTCCATGACTTAGATAGATCAAGGTAGGGCCATTGAGTTTGCTCTGTCTCCATTGGGAAATGTAGAATGTGAGGTCGTCATCTATAAAAATACCAAGCCCGTGACGCTGATGATTGGATGTTGTGGGACCCTGGTACTTTCCGTTACGATAGTCCAGAATATCCGTAACCATTTTAATATTAAAATATATCAAACTTCGTCCCAACCTCTATCATTACTTTTCTTTGATTGGCTACAGTTTTTCCTTAAGTCCTTTATTATGGGCTATACTACCATAATATTTGATATTATTATTGATCCATGAAGGATAACTACGTCAGCAACATCTAAGAAATCCTTATTGCTAACGAGACCCAAAAGAACAAAATATAGTTCCTCTAAAGGGAGAGACTCAAGAGGGATCACTACCTGGAGGATCTCAAACAGAACTTGCAGCTCAATAAATAAACCTTGAGGACAATTAACGACACCGGTCCCAATCTGGAGACCATTGACACCCTCATGAAGCAGGTAGATACTCTCTCCAAACAAGCACAATAGTACTACGAATAATACCAATCCATCAATGCAGTCCTCTTGATGTAAAAGCAAATGAGACTGGAAGACAGACGTTTTTATAACGAAAGGATGGGTGAATTCGAGAATAAGATGGTCGATCTGAGGAAATATCTGCATGACAAAGAAGATTCATTCAGTTCGGTGGTGGCCCGTCTCAAGAAATATGAGGATCTTGGTGAAAACTCAATGGATGACAAGCTTAGCAACTTCAAGAAAGAAATCGGGGAGAGACATATAAACGAGTTC
>Ga0100402_1004190_pt1 | contig 15330 bp, 13 predicted proteins | sample CryGeyme20150102_FD_80419 | JGI IMG/M metagenome (GOLD analysis project Ga0100402, IMG submission 80419) | Groundwater microbial communities from Crystal Geyser aquifers in Utah, USA - Crystal Geyser metaG 2015-0102 | ecosystem: Environmental > Aquatic > Deep subsurface > Groundwater | place...
GGATGAGTGAGAAGCATGGATTCGTTGTGTTGGGAGAAAGAAGGGAGACGAGACGGAGGGGCTTTTCCCCTGTTGTTGGTTTTTGGGGAATGGCGAAGGCCAGAGTCCCCCCCCCCCCCCCAGAATTCACGAATGTAGCTTTGTGCGATGCCTGGATATTATTGGGAACAAACTTACGGGTATGTAACCATCAGCTTATCCATTTAAACAACACCAATAGACTGAGCGTTTGATCAAGGCTATAATATTATCTCTGCGGATTCCTTCAAACTCAGTTGCCGTTCACCGAGACATAACTTATGAACGTTAACACTTGGTGACAGCTGTTAATCGGTACAGTAATGTGTACTTTTTTTATGACTACTACTAGTAAATTTGCGCCAAAGATAGATCTTTATTGGCAAAGTGTCCGTCTCCGTTGTCGTAGTAGTTGTTGTTGTTGTGTGAGCGTAGTACTGAACTCCTAAAACAATCGTTGCGAAAGATATCAGGAGAAAGAAACCTCTACCGATGAAAGTTGTTCCCGCATTCCTCTTGTCCCTCTTGGGGACACCAGCATCCGCGACGATGGAGTACCCTATGACCAGCGGGGAGGTTGAACCTGTGCAAGGAAAACGTCGAACTCAGGCCCTCGAGAATTGTCAAGCAGATCTCGCTGGAGGGGATATTGCGGTGATGCTTACCGATGACCTCTTCTACTTTGCTCCTTCGTTTGTTGAGCGCTGCGCTGCGTCTCTTCCCATGGACGTCAACAACACCTTGAGACACTTGTATAACCTTCACGGGATCTTTCAGCAGTTTTAGTAAGTGTTTCTTTTGCGTGAACACGATACAGAGGTCCAAAGCTGACATTTCCTTTCTTCGAATACTGCTCTACTAGTGCCTTTTATTACCTCACAATTGATCCGGAGAACAGCGAACCGATGTCTTATCAACCTGAACTTGGATACACCATTGCCGGAGAAGGAGAGGGAAAAGTGGATATTTGGAATCGAACAACCGACATCTATCTTGACGTTTTGGACAATCAAGCCGCCAACATCTCTACCTTTTGGTCTCTGAATGCAATCTTTGCCGATTTGCATGATGCACATGTTGTAGTACCGTAAGTAAAGCTTGCAAATGCTCGACATGCGATACCAACACCTCGTTGTCTCACTGCGCCAAATATTTGATTCAAAGGCCTATTACGGGACAACCCTTCGTCCAGTGGTACCTGCGCATGTTCCCTGCTAGAACCCTCGAGGAAAGAATTTACGCAAAACCAGAGTTTTCTACGAATAGCACCGGTGATCTTGTTTTGACAATACATTGGCAAGACCCCGCTGGCACTGCAATCCGCCCGAGCATAGTTGAAACAGTCGGTGGAATTTCTGTTTAAGAGTTTCTTCTTTATTTGGCCAATACTCGTTCTGTTCAGCTTCCCTACCAAAGTGTCGGTGCTCGAATCAACAAGCTTCTCAAAATCATGTCTTCCGTTGTCAACAAACGATACATGTTTCCTCTGATATTCAACACAAAGCCTACCGACGTCATGCCAGATTCATTGATAGTCCAATATGGGGACGGGACCGAAGAAACATATGTGACGGGTGTTTATTCTCCTGGTTTGCTTTCCTCCATGGGTCCAACCGACGACGACCCCAACGTATATGATCTTGTCGATCGTTCGTTCGTTGAGCTCGAGATCAACCAGCCAGGGCGGGCCTACCAGCTCTATATGGAAGCAAGAGCAGAGGTTTTTAATGCTTTTGCAGAAACACTGGACGACGCAATTTTAAGGACTGACGTAAAAAAGACATCTGAAAAGATTCTCATGTCGTCGGCAAAGGCGACCAGCAAGCAACTGGATCCGAACTATGAATTCGATTTTACCTGGTTTACGAATGAGCCCAGGCTTGTCGACGGTGTTGTGGAATATGTATCTCAAAGCGTGGCTGGATATAAAATCGAAGAGGACTACGCTGTGCTGAAAATAGAAAGTTTTCTTTACGACACCAAGGAATTTGGATACTTTTGGGGCAACGTGACGACTGCGGCAAAAGACAAAGGAGTCACAAAGCTGATCATTGACATTTCGGGAAACGGAGGAGGGTTTGGCGTAAACGGGTTGGCTCTTGCGGTTTCTATGTTTCCTTTTGTCGAGTACAAATGGTAAGACCTTCAGAGAGAACTTTCAATATGACAAGGGTTGCTCACTTAAATATTTCTTTTCAGGTTTCAGAACACTCTAGATGCAACATATAACCTGCCCATGGATGACTATTCTGTCTTCGTCGAGCCAATTGTAAAGGCCTTTGAAAGATTCACTGAAAAATTGACCAACGAGGACATTGCAGAATACATTGACTACATCTCGGAGGACCAGAAAGTGGCTTTGAACGTCGCTGCAGGGGCTCTTGAACAGTTTTGCCTTCAGAATACTGCTGAGTTCTGTGAAAGTTGGATTTGTGCATCCTCCTGCCAGACTTTGCAGCAACTTACACGTGAAATCGATAATTTCCTTCGCTTTCCTACGCCACCAGCATATTTGGATGTATGGAACCAATTGTACAACGTAGTGAGAAAACTGAACGCATGGACAACAACCCTTGCGGGATTTAGAACCGAAGACCATTCTTACAACACTGTTGTTCGCGGTGGTGTGGCATACAACGTCACAAGCAGAAGCTCGTTGATGAGTTTGGAACAGTACAGGGAGGCCGCTGTGAAAGCACTGCAACTTCGTCACTCCTTCGATGAATACTTGATTGTATCAGACGGAGCTGCTGCTTCGGCTTCAAGTATCTTTTCTTCTGCTGTGGAACAGATCTGGAAGAACCGCGACCGCAGTGGAGCTGATGACGCCAAAGTAACCACTGTCAGTTTTGGTGGTACCGGAGACAAAGCCGATCTTACCATGGCAGGTGTTCCGGCTTCAGTTGAAGGCGTCAGGCTTGACAATTTTCTATACACTACAATTTCACTGCTATTATTCCCACTGCTCTTACCGGTGATGGAAGGCAATCTGAAAGACGATCTCCTCGATGTGGCACGTTCTGTTGACGATCGCACGTACTTCCCACCCTACTTTGCACAACAGCTTCCCAGAATTTCAGTTCAGAACTACTACGACCCCTTTATGGATCCAGGAGCCCTTCCTTTGCAATATATCAAGATGCAGCCCGACAGATACATTCGAAAGTTTTTCGTCGGGACCACTTTCAACGACGATTACGACCTCGCCTCCTTGTACCTTGAGGCGTCCGCTTTCTTTTTGCAGAGTACTGGCAACAGCACTCCACCACTTCCAACTTCAACTCCTACCCAAGCACCAACTATCGATCCCACCTCCAATCCAACAGCTGCTAATGTGAGTGGACCCACAAACCCACCATCTGTAAGCCCTAGTGTCACTCAACAACCATCCTCCGGAGGTGCATCAAACAACAACTCTGCTGATAGTCAGCCAAATAAGGATGATTCGGGTTTAGTAGATCCTCTCTGTAAGGAACACGTTGCAACTACCAACTTCCACAATAATGGAACATTGGATCCTGGAGAATTTGTTACACTGGTCAATCTGATTGCCGAAGATCAAATAGCCATTTCCTTTCAAGATTTGCCCCAAGCTTTTCAAGACATGTTTGACAAGTGGACATCCGACACACTCGATCATATGCGATCCAATATCTTTCGTCACCAAGGCGGTGCATTTGTTGGGCTGCAAACCATCTGCTCAGAAACAACGGCGCTAGTCGATGCACTCCTGGCAGGAACTATTCCAAGTCAGCTTCCTACTACGTCACCACCAACTCTGACGCCATCAACGGCTCCAACAACCACATCACCAGAAATGCTGATTGAAATCTTGGCACCCATTGAGGAGACGGCTGTTGTTGTTAAATCGAATGTCAATCAGACTTTGAGACTGACGACCATTGGATTACTACTTGATGTTTGTTTTGTCGTCGTCGTCTTGGGTTTTGGCTGAGATTTAAGAGTTAACAGACGTGTGAAATTGAGGGTCGTATCATGGTAGATTTGTTGCCACTTGTGGAAATGTTGCTACGAAAGCATCCCATGCTGAATTTCCTTGATGGTTTATTGTTTATTTCTCCATCCCCAAGTTGAAATTTGGTTTTTTTCGTATATCTGGTGTTTGTGTTTCTATGTAATATGTAACAATCCTCCAAGATCTTGAACTGATTGAATGTATTGTGATGTCACTTCCAATTCTAATTGTCATTCCATCAGTAATCCATGGTGGGTGTTTTCCAGTGTAACGTGTAACTGACTGATTACTTCAAAAGGAATATGAAGGGAAGAACTAATAATGAAGAAAGTAGACTATAAACTATGCTCTTACGTACTACGTAGTAACAACAACACAATGGACGGCGTACCAAGTAGCTAAGAAAGCAAACTGACGAGTGGTGGGTGAGACCAATGCCACCACTCCTGTGATACTTATTACTATGGTCTATGGTCGAATGATCCATCGATTTCATCCATTAATAACATGTTAGAGAGGCTCCTCGTCCACCAGCTTGCAAGCGGAATATCGGATTGCACGCCGGCATTACTAGTTAGGGATCATCTCCCATCCAACACCTCCTGTGTGTTAACATGCTGTTGTTGTGTCTGGAGTCTGGAGTCTGGAGTCTGGAAGTCTTCAAGAAGGGACGTTTTTTTTTCCCAGAAAACTCCATCATGTTTTAAGGATAGAAATACCAGGGCCTTGTTGTTAAGATAATATTTGTGTGTATCATAACGACTCCTTTTTTTTAAGCACGTGTATGCAATTATGTAATTCGTGCGGAAAAAGTGACATGGATTTGGAGCATGAATCTCGTTTGAACTTTCCACTACTTTTAGCTTTTAGTACCAGGTAGCTAGTTACGCAACTTCTACTCCTTGACTTGTAGCTAGTAGTAGAGGAAGTAGTACTACCAGTCCAGCTGCAACTGCTTTCAATGCAGATTCTTATTACTTACTAAAGTATTATTACTTGCGTGTTGTTGATCGCAATCTACTTCAAATCTATCGAAAAACAACAACACGTACTTTGTACGTACAAGATACAAGCATCTCCCCCACAAGATATATTAAGACAAACACACAGGAACAATTACACAGCCACCAACGAAACGTAATCATCCCTCATCCCTCATCATCCATCACACATCCAATAGTAGTAGTTTGGTATTGTGTTGGTTTTGGAGTTTGGATATTCTTATTTCTTATTATTGATGCCACACAGTTCGTTCGAATAAAATTAATACTCGCAGTACAAGAGCCAATAGGAGCAGGTCAATACGGTAGGTATAATATCATCGGGCACACACAGAGAGATGGAGTCTCAGTCCTCCCCTGCTTCGGCAGAGGCAACAGCAGCAGCTTTCACGAGAGCAGACCCAGATAATATCGAGGTTCAAGTACCACTTGCTACAGCATCTCCTACAACAACTCCAACAACAACTAGTACTACTACTACTACTACTACTAGTAGTAGTAGTAACGACAATCTATCATCATCGCCAATCATTCCATGCGATACGAACAGTCGACAACCCGTAATAATGGCGGAACCTGAAGGACATGACCATATTACTCCTATTTCAGCTGATACTGAAAGTGCAATAGCAACTGAACCATTCACAGACGATGCGGCAACGGTGTCTTCTAATACCAACACTACTTCTTCTTCTTCTTGGATGAGATATCCTGCCATCCTTTCAGAATCGTCTTGTTCTTCTTCTTCTTCTTTTTGTGCTCTAAATGCAGCTTCCAATGATGATGTCATCGACGAACGTGAACCTAGCAGTATATTACGTATACCATCCTGGACCAGTACCAGCACCAGTACCAGCACCAGCAGGAAAGCAGGTCATGAATGTATTCCATCCCGAACAGAAATGAGTGATTTGCAACGAATGGAACATGTCGTTTTGACCAAACAAGGCATATTGACGGGTGCGTATGGTTCACTACTCCAAAACCTGGTGGACTACAACACTGGTTGCAACAATAACACAAGCAGCAGCAGCAGCAGCAGCAGCAGCAGCAGCAGCAGCAGAAGTGATAGTAACCAACAACAACAACTGCACGATGATGCCAGTCATTGCAACTACCAAAACAGCAACGTCTATGTTCGACCACGACTTGGACAACCAAAACAACAGCAGGGAACATCTGCAAGTACCACTTCACCACTGCCTGTCGTACAAGAACAATATATTTTGAATCAAGAATCATTACAGCCACAACAACCACAATCACAACCACAAGGACCAACAACTACAAATTCTACGACGACAACAACAACAACAGCAACTGCTACACCCAGAGGAACAAGAATTATTCAGGTCCGTCCTGGAGCGTACCATCAAGCTCCTGGACAAGTAGCTATTCGAAGAAATAGGTCTTGTGCCAATGTCTTTCAACAACAACACCACCACCACCACCAACAGCAACAACAATATCAATATCAGCAGCAGCAGCAAGGCTCGACCAATGCAAGTGGTCGTGCTGGCAGTCTATTCTCGTCAAACAATGGAAGCAGTACACGGACAAACGACGACGACGAAACCATTAATGACAGTGAGGACGTAACATCAATGTCCACTGCTGCGAGTTTTCACCACCGACACCATGTTAGCAATATTAACAACAACAACAACAACAATGATGACGACGATGATGATGACGATGACGACAATGATGATGAATATTTTGGTAGTGATGCAACAAATCGGACATTTCTTTCGGATGACAGTGTTTCTTTGGGTGGTGCTATATCCATTTCTTCTTTTTCTATGCAGGGTTATCACGAACAACAAGATCATTTACCTCCTGATGTGATGATTTTGATGAACAACAACAACAATAATAATGATAATAATGACAATACTCATCCATCGTCATTTGCTGCTGCTGCTGGTGCTGCTGCTGCTGCTGCTGCTAGTACCTCAAATGCATCTTACAACACGTCGCTCTCACAGCGGCGGCGACGGCAATGCACAAGTTGCAGCAGCAGGTCGATATCATCAGAAGACTACTACGAGCGTCAGCTGTACGATGAAGAATCGATTGGAACATTTTCAATGTCTGTTGCATCGTTGCAGCATCCAGCGTTATTGTCTGTGATGGAGGACCGTTCGAGTCTCGTCGTTCCTCGTGATGGTCCTGCTACAACTGCCGAGCATAGTACGACTAGGACCAGTAATTACGATGGTCTAGTCCAGGCACATCCCGTCGTACAACAGGATGAGAGAAACATTGTGGCAGCAGATCCCGTTGATGCATCCGGTGAACTTTCACAACCAGGATCGCCTCGTCAATTGTCACTGGAAGCAGACAATGAACATTCCAAAATCAGATTTATTGTCAGCAACAGCAAGGCACTTTTGTGGACTCTGTCTGTTTGCGTTGCTTTTGCTACAGGAGCGGCCATTTCTATAGGAGTAGTATTGAGCACCGGATCGATTAACGGTGTCGAAGAACATGGCAACACCACATCACTGCCCTCCTTGCATCACTTGGAACGAGCAAGACGTATTCAACAAAGGCTCGAAAAAGAACTTGGTAAGGATCTGTTTATTGCAGATGGTGGTGATGGTGTCAGTGATACCGTGACAAGAGCATTTGATATTACAAGTGTCCATTCCAAAGTTGACATTGGAGGCAATGTAATTGACATCGGGACGGACCCATCGGCATGCAGAAAAGCCCTGGATTGGCTGGTTCATGAAGATGGCCTGACGTTGAACGACACGTCGGAGAATCTTGTACAGCGCTTTCTGTTGGGGTACTTTTACTACCACACCTCAGAAGAGACCGATTGGGTGTCATGCAATCCATTGAAAGGACTGGAGACGGAATTCTGTTCGTATTATTATGCGAGGCCGTTCGGCGAGGGGTACGATGAGTCTCCGTGGCATATACGTTGGCTCAGTTCGGAGCATGAATGTGACTGGGCAGGTGTTTACTGTACAGAATCACAGGTTGACAAGCTGAGTTTGAGTGAGTGTTTTTCGTCTGCGTACCCGTTCTTCTGCCTTTTGCTTGCACGCAGTGCGCAGAATTATCTTACCAAATAACATTGCATCGTTTTTGGTTCTAGACGGTTACAACCTTTCAGGAACTTTTCCTACGCGTATTTCGAAGCTACATAGCCTGACTACATTGTCTCTACGAGACAACCATTTTCGAGGAGTGCTGCCTTCCGAATTGGTAGAGCTGAATTCCCTTACGGTATTGCGATTGAATCGGAATATGTTTACGGGCGCTGTACCGCCGGAGTGGGGGGACATTTCAGAGTTAAAATTCTTGGATATTGGCGGAAATCTTCTGACTGGGACGCTGGTCACTACATTGGGTCGGTTGACCAACTTAGAGAATTTTTGGATTGAAAGCAATGGATTCTCGGGGCAACTGACAATTGGTGTTTCGCCGACGGCAAACCTGAGTAAGTCGCTTTATATTCTCGCGCGTCGACGTGGACTGGTCAATCCAACAAAGTATTCTTACCTTGCTTTGTTACCTTCTGAACTGTAGAACAAGTGCTGATGAGTAACAATGATTTTGTTGGTACTATACCGAGAGGAGTTGGAAGCCTGACAAACTTGGAGTTCTTGGATCTCTCGATGAACAGCAAGATTACTGGGAAACTGCCAAGTGAGATTGGTCGTCTATCAAACTTGCGAGACCTTGTTCTTTCCTCGACATCGTTGACGGGGGCAATGCCCGAGGAGCTTTACCACCTGGATGTCTTACAAGATCTAAAGCTAGACGATTGTAATTTCACTGGAACAATCAGTTCCAAAATAGCGAAGATGAGTGGTCTGCAAAACTTAGTTCTTGCTGGCAATTCGTTTTCTGGCGTTCTACCATCCGACTTGGGAACTTTGAAGTCCTTGATCCAAGTACAGCTGCAGGGTAACAACTTTAATGGAACGGTACCCGAAGCCATGTGTCTCTTGAAAGGCCCAAATACCTTGAAGAAACTGGTGGCAGACTGCGCCTCATCATCGGTTGCTGGCAAGCCTCCACTGGTGTGCCCCGCTGATTGTTGCACCAGCTGCTGTGATGTAATCACTCAAATTTGCTTTTGAACTAAATAGTACTCTTTCAGTAACTACTATTCATAGACAAAATAAAAAGACATAATGTAACAATAACAAAAAATGTATTTTTAAAGTTCCCAAGTCGAATGAGTTCGAAATGGACAATCGTTTTGTCTGGAATTAATACTTGCCCCATCTATTGAAGCAAAGATCATGTAATAATAATAACACTTCCCGCTGGAGCTTGACAAGTAGTGTTTTAGTTGGTGCACATTCAATTGGAGCTCTAGCCATCACCGCCACCATCACTCCTCAGAGATTCACCAAAACCTGCTTCTATGATGTACGTAAAGTAAAACGGAGAGTTATCACTCCTTCATGACTTGCTGCTTGCTTCTCATCTCAGACATGCCGGGGTTAGGTAAGGCTATGTATCTATCATAATCAAATGGCAACTGGTAATAGCAATTGTGCTTTGCATTCAATTGTTCACTTGATTGCTGTGGTCGGTATTCTGGCTTTCTGACTACGATGCCGATCAATAAATCATGGAGGTGTTGTAGCTCGACATGAAGCAGGGAATGAGTGGGTACATTCGTATGGCTACCCATTGTTCAACTGTGAGAGTACTTGCGGCTGCTTGAGTTGGTTTCACTGTGGGCCTTCCTGTTGGCTACACTGAACCAATACTAGTGGCAGGAGGTGTGGTGATGCAAATGGGAGAATTGTGCATTTCAATATCATTAGAAGCCAGAGTAACCCTCATGCCATCTCCATTGACAAAGCTTGCACCTTGATCAAGTAAACTTGAGGAAGTTATTGTGAAACACACTTCATTTGCCGGAGGAAAAGTTCCTACGGTGACACCATCATTGTGATCACTGAATGGTCATGAAAAAATCATGAGTTCAATGATTTTGTTGGCACGCAAACAGGACAAAGAATAGCAGAACTTACTACCAGAAAAAGTACATGTTTGGGTATGTGGCAGTTGTTTCGTCCGATTCTCCAGCTTCAGCAAAAGTGACACCCCCTATGTTGTCCCCACTTACAAAAAGCCTTGCATTACCACCACTTCGATCAAGTGGCGCATCAAAGAACACTGCAATATGAGTGCCATCAGGTGCTGCGATAACCGCAAATGATGCTCCATTCGCAACTTCGAGGCCTGTGTCTGTCTTGTAAGATCCATTTGTCCCCTCCATATAATCCTTTAAAGATTTTGAACCAGTACTATGCATAAGTATTCCGCATAATTGTATGGCTCCATTGAATGTCACTGCCCCAGGACAGGTAGGAGCAGCACTCGGTGAGCTAGATGGTCCTAAGGATGGAAATGAACTTGGCGCAATACTTGGAGTGATGCTGGGTGCCTCGCTGGGAGTGCTGGAAGGCTTTTGAGATGGGCTCTCACTGGGAGTTTCAGATCTCATGCTGGGGTTACTACTAGGGGCATCACTGGGAGTCTCAGATCTCATGCTTGGACTGCCACTAGGGGCAACACTGGGAGGTTCAGAGCTTATGCTGGGGCTGACACTAGGGACAGCACTGGGATTTCCAGAACTCATAGTGGGACTGGCACTAGGGATGAGACTAGGAGATTTGGAACTCAGGGTAGGAATGCCACTAGGGGCAACACTGGGAGGTTCGGAAATCATGCTGGGGCTGCCACTAGGCACAGCACTGGGGTTTTCAGAACTCATACTGGGGCTGCCACTTGGAACAGCAGACATGCTTGGGGCCGAGGAAGCTTGGAAAGAAGGCTGTTGAGAGGGGATTGCACTGGGCAATGCAAAAGCAGAAGGTTTGCTTGAAGGGCTCTCACTGGGAAAGTCAGAGGATATACTGGGGCTGTCACTTGGAATAGCAGACAGGCTTGGGGCAGAAGAACCTACGATTGAAGGCTGCTGAGAGGGGATTGCGCTGGGCAATACAGGAGTAGAAGGTTCAATCGAAGGGCTCTCCCTGGGAAAATCAGAGGATATGCTGGGGCTACCACTTGGAATAGCAGACATGCTTGGGGCAGACGAGCCTAAGATTGAAGGCTGCTGAGAGGGGTTTCCACTGGGCAATGCAGAAGTAGAAGGTTTACTCGAAGGGATCTTGCTGGGAGCTGCAGTAGACGCAGTTGGTCCACTACTGGGTCCATTGTTAGGTGTAGTAGTAGGTGCACTGGTAGGCGCACGAGTAGGTGATCTAGTCCGTCCACTGGTCGGTCCACTGGTCGGTCCACTGGTCGGTCCACTGGTCGGTCCACTGGTCGGTCCACTGGTAGGTCCACTGGTAGGTCCACTGGTAGGTTTTGTTGTTGGCACTGCTGTAACAGGAGAAGTGCTTGGACTGCCAGGTTCTACAGTTGGGGGCGACGTTGGATCAAAGGTTGGGTCTGCTGTAGCTGGGGCAGCTGTGGGCACACTTGTGGGCTCAGAACTAGGATCATTGATGGGATTCTGTGTAGGTTCTAGGGTTGAAAGTACTATGGGTCCATTTGTAGGTGCACTGGTAGGAACACTGGAAGGTACATTCGTAGGCACTTTTGCTACAGGAGAAGCACTGGTACTATCAGGTTCTACCGTCGGGCGAGACGTTAGATCAGGTATTGGTTCAGCTGTAACAGGAGCAGCTGTAGGCAAACTTGTAGGCCCAAAGCTAGGCTCTTTGAAGGGACCTTGCACAGGTCCGTTGGTTAATCCATTTGAAGGCATATTTGTATCAGGAGAGGCAGTGGGATTAGCAGGTTCTGCTGTTGCCTTCGATGTGGGACTATCAGTGGGTTGGGCTGAAGCAGGCGCAATTGTGGGGCTTGGACTAAGTGGACGAACAGGGTTTAATACAACAGGTGGTGTGGGACGTTCTGTGGGTCGTGATGTAGGCTGTTCTGTGGGACGAAATGTTGGTCTCGAAGTGTCACGAGCTGTTGGACGTTGCTGTGTTGGACTGTCTGTAATCAAAACGGAAATGCCTTCTCCGGTTGGCAGATCGGGAGCACTGCTGGATGGACTTTTAGACGAAATAGGTGTGCCGGATTGGGGGGCATCAGTCAACGTGAAGCTTATACCTCCGGTTCCCAATATTGTCTCAGAAGTCGGCACCTCAACCGAGCTGCTCCCTGTAGGAGTTTGGGTCACAGGGAAGCCAGTCGATGGGCTCTTGGACGGAATGGACGCTCCGAAAGAAGGAGTATCAGTCACCGTTTCACTCGTACCATCTGTTCCCGGTACTGCTTCGGATGTAGACTCCCCATTAGAGGTGCTGCCTGTGGGAGATGGTGTCGTAGGATATTCGGTTGGTTCTCTACTCATTTGTGTGGCCGTAATTGGTTCACTGCTTGTGGACACAGACGGAGATGAACCGGAGTCGACAATCGGCGCGGATCCCTGCAAGGAATAAGCCGCAAACGGATTGATCGGTGCGGGCTTCGATGTTGGGTCAACTGCAGTAGGCTTCGTCGTTACGGGAGTCTTCGTAGTGGGAGAATTACTACTCATTGAAGATGGGAGCTCTGATGGGATCGTAGAAGTTTGTTGGCCAGTTTCCCTTGCCACTGTTTCCGTGCCCGTCTCATCCTTGACGTCCAATTCCATAATCACTTTTCGATTATCGTCGCTCGTAATGACGGCTCCGTAAAAGAGTTTCAGATCATCTCCAAGTTCCGGATACGTTTCTCGCAATTCATAAATGTAGGCCCATCCAAAATCGGTAAAGAAATGCTTCTTCTTTTTTTGTTCTTCCTCCTCTCGCTGCTGCTGCTGCTGCTGCTGCTGCAACGAACGCTGCAACGTTTCTTCGTCAGCTTGACCGAACAGTGGATTCACGTCAGAACATCCAACGCATGTCACTCCTCCCTTCCAGTATGTGGACGTAAAGACCAGATCAGGACCAGCTTGCGCGTACTGGATCTCTTCGAGAGATGCATTGTACATGATTCTTTGAAAGTCACCTTGACATCTCCCGGATAATCCATTGTAAACCATGATAAAGATATCTTCCATTTCTGTCTTGTGTGTCACTGCAAAGTCTTGAGGCAATCCTTCCATAACAAAGGATGCCATACCTTGTTTATCATCGATCACGTTTGAGGGTAAACCACATTGCCAATCCGGCTGCGGTTCGTCTTCTGGAAGAACGGTACTACTACTAGTACTACTAGTAGTAGTAGTTGTTGTAGTAGACAGTGTACTATCAACAGTACCAGCCGTCAACCACTCTCGTTCTGTTGTGTTCTTGGCAAACAAATCCGTTGTGTTATTCAATGCAGTAGTGCCATTGAAAATGACGGACGATGCTGCCATTGACGTAGTAGCATTGGTATAGTTGCCGTTGTTGTTGTTGTTGTTGAGCAACATTGATCCTGCAGAAAGTCCAACAGCCGTAACAACAGATGCTACACCCACTGCAATGCCTACTTGTGTCGTAGCTGATGCACTGGCAATGGCCAAGGCTGTTTGTGCTACAATTCCTGTTGTAGCTGCAGCAGCTGCTGCTGTACCGGTAGCAGCAGCAGCAGCTGTTGTTGTAGTTCCCGCTGCTACGGCAGCAGACGATGACTGTGATGCTCCGATTGCCATTTGTTGTGTCACAACCGTTTGTGTGACACTGTTAAGTGTGATGTGTACGTCCGTGTCCGTACGCGTGCGAATAGTGTGCGTCGAAGGTAAGATTCAAAAAGAAAAAAATAGTGTTAGATGGACAAAAAAAAGCAGCTGAGGAAATACAGAGCTAGGTATAAACATTGGCAAGTAACATATTTTAAGAGGAAACTCACGCTTGTTGTGCACCATCTCCGGCATATCCGGCCACATCCGTTCCCAACTGGTGAAGTGCTTCATTCGTAGTAGCGTTGTCATCCGTCTTTTTCTGGAAGAGACATCCCATTAATCGACTCAACTGTGTTCCCAAAAAGATGATCCCAAAAGCAGATAAAATGGCAAACAAAAGGGATCGTTGGATTTGTTTTTCTCGTAACTCGGCCATATCCACAGTACTACTATCACCTTCTTCACTGCTGTGTTCACTAGACGACTGTTCCCCGTCGTCTTCGTCGTCTTGTTCGTCTTTGCTGTCGACGCTATCGGCATCATTCTTATTATTATCGTTACTTCTTACAGTGTTCGCATAGTCATCATCATCATTATCATCATTATCATTACTGTTCTCATGACGAGAATTTGGATTTCTATCATCACTTCTTTTGTTGCTATTATTGTTGTTGTTGTTGTTGTTGCTGTCGTCGTCCATACAACAACTGGCTTCTTCTAACGCAGTCAACGTAAAAGATTCTTCCGACTTCCGACATTTCCAACGTTTCCTGTTGTTTGGAAGGATCACCGTTGTGCCATCGATTGAGCATTTTGAATTATTATTATTATTACCAAAACTTTCGTAGTAGTAGTAGTAGCACTAGTACTAGTAGTGCTGGTGGTGGTAAAATTACTAACTACGTAAGTAGCGAATGCTTCTTCGTGTGGCTGCAGTTTGGAAAGTTTTGAGAACTGAATAATGACTTTTTGAATGGTTGATTATTTTTCATTACAAGTATTCATTTATTTCATTCTTGTTAGCAGCAGGTACTACTACTACTGTTGGCTAGCTAGCTAGTAGAGTGAGATCGTACTACCGCACTAGGATACGTAGTACGTAGTAAAGGTGATGAAGAGTGAAAAGGGGACCGTAAAAGTTTCCCTACCATTCCTTGAAAATGGTCATTGTCAATTGATCTATCAGGTACCATGGTACTAGTAGAACAGTGGTCAGATTGAGACACTAAACGTGATTGACAATACTCTTTTTTGTAGTAGTACTGATAGTAGTACCAGTGCTAACAGTACCAGGTCAAAAGTTCAAACAACCATTCACATGTACCAGTAAGACTTTATGAAAGTTCAAAAATAAATGGAAGGAGACTTTTTATTCGTCAAGTGCCAAAATCTGACATTTCCATTTCAAAAATGACCACTGACTATCATGACTTTTCTTGCTGGTATGGTATCTGTCACTCGAGTACTCCGCCTACTAATAGCTGGCTGGTAGTAACTGCTACTACTAGAAAAGTACGGTACTACCATAAAACTCCGAAGTAGTCGAGTAGTTATAATGCCTACTACAAGTAAGTCTTAAATAGTAGTCTAATTAATGCCACATGAAATGCGAAAGTTTGCATCTTTGGATCCATATCGTTCGCCCCCCCTTCCCCCCCAAAGCCAACCTGTCGACGGCAGCATTCTAAAATACTTGAAGTCAACCAATAGTAGCTAGAGTAGACTAGAGTACCCCCCCCCCCCCC